>JADMIO010921724.1_pt1 | contig 124014 bp, 106 predicted proteins | sample 8958161 | NCBI WGS metagenome assembly JADMIO01 (sample SAMN16585339, study PRJNA669376) | soil metagenome | isolation source: Crop rotation soil | place: USA: Cullars Rotation, Alabama | collected 2011 | reverse complement strand
AACGAAAGGCCCAGTCTTTCGACTGAGCCTTTCGTTTTATTTGACCATGTTGGTATGATTTAAATTAATACGACTCACTATAGGGTCAGTGCGGCCGCGACTTCAAGTCACGTGAATTCCAAGCTTCGGATCCCACTGTGCTGGAAAGATCACCGAGAACTCAAACATGGCCAATGCCTACCGTGCGGCAGGCACCGCGACCATCCGCGACAACAACAAGTTCCTGTACCGTAATCCCGATTCACCCAATGCGCAGCCCATCGTGGTATTGCCTTACGGCGGCTTCTACAACCGCACGGAAGACGTGCTGGTGAATTTCGACGTGCGCAACAGTATTACCTATACGAAGACTTTTGCCGAAAAGCACAATGTCAATGTGCTCGTGGGCCAACAGATAAAATATGCCGACCGGCAGACATTCTCCAATACCGGCTACGGCTACCAGTATGGCAACGGGGGCACGGTGTTTACCGACTACCGGATATTAAAGCAGACGATTGAAAGTAATTTCCCTTATTTCGGCATGAGCAAGGACAGGGACCGCTTCGTGGCCTTTTATTCGTCGGGCGCCTATACGTACGACAACAAATACAATTTCACCGGCACGGTCCGCTACGACGGCTCCAACCGGCTGGGCTCATCGCCCAAGGCGCGCTGGCTGCCCACCTGGAGCCTGGCCGGCTCGTGGAATGTGGACCAGGAGCCGTTTATGCGCAACGTGGGCTGGGTCGACTACCTGACCCTGCGCGCCACCTATGGTCTGACGGCCAGCATGGGGCCCGCCACCAACTCGGACGTGGTGCTGAAAAACCAGACCACCAACCGGCCTTACAGCAGCGAGGTGGAATCGGTCATTGCACTCATCAACCTCGAGAATAGTGACCTGACCTGGGAAAAGCTGTATACCACCAACGTGGGCATCGACGCCGGCCTGTTTAACAAACGGGTCAATATTAGTCTGGATGCTTACATGCGCAAGAGCTTCGATCTTATCAGTCTTATCAAGACCTCCGGCATCGGCGGCGAAGCCTACAAGGCCGCCAACTATGCCGACATGAACTCGTCGGGCGTGGAAGTGCTGATAGGCGGCGACGTGATCAAGCACAGGGACTGGGGTTGGAAGACCAACCTTACTTTCGGTTACAATACCACGAAGATCACCAATGCCAAAAACATTCCGCAGATATTCGACCTGGTGATACCGGAAGGCGGCAACAAGGAAGGCTATCCCGCGCATAGCCTGTTCTCCATTCCCTTCAAGGGGCTGGATTACAATACAGGCAAGCCGCTGTTTACCAATGAGGACGGCAAGACCGACCCTGCAGTATACCTGCAATCGGAATCGACTTCGTACCTGAAGTATGAAGGTCCGGTAGACCCGCCCGTAACCGGCGGCTTTTCGAATACTTTCCGCTACAAGGCTTTTTCGCTGAACGTCTTCGTGACCTACCAGGCCGGCAATAAGATACGGCTGTACCCCGCCTTCAAGTCGACGTATTCCGATCTCGATGCCATGCCCAAGGAGTTTTACGACCGCTGGCTGTTCCCCGGCGACAGCAAATACACCAATGTGCCGTCGATACTCGACGCCTTCACCCAATCGCTGGCAGGCGGCGCCTATCCCTATAATAATTACAACTATTCGGATGTACGGGTGGCCAAGGGCGATTTCGTGCGGCTGAAAACCGTGTCGCTTACCTGGCAGGTATCGCCGCACCTGCTGCAACGAAGCGGCCTGGGCAGCGCATCGGTAACGCTGGCGACGACCAACCCGTGGCTAATTTATTCGGACGAGAAGCTAAAGGGGCAGGACCCGGAATTCTTTAACGCGGGCGGTGTGGCCCAGCCCATTCAAAAGCAGGTAACACTGGCATTAAAAGTAGGCCTCTAACCATCAAACGACAATGAGTATGCGTAAGTTTAATATAAAGAAGATGTTACAGGTGCCCGGTCGCTGGCTGCCGGCAACAGCCGTGCTGATGCTGGCCCTGACGGGGTGTAAGAAATACCTGGAAACGCCGCCCGACAACCGCACCACGCTGGATACGCCGGAGAAGGTGGCGCAGCTGCTCGGCACGGCTTATCCGCAAGGTAATTATATGGCTTTTGCCGAATCCATTTCGGACAATGTGGCCGATAAAGGTGTCGGCGGGCTGGACCTGACGGTGCTGAATCCCTATATGTTCCAGGACGAAGAGTACAACCAGCAGGACTCGCCCGAGTTTTACTGGAATGCCTGCTATTCGGCCATTGCCGCCGCCAACCAGGCGCTGCAATCGGCCCGCGCCGCAAAAGATACCACGCCCTATAAATCCGAAATAGGGGAGGCGCTGCTGTGCCGCGCCTATGCGCATTTCATGCTGGCCAATTTCTTCGCCAAGACCTACGACGCCACCTCGGCCGCCACCGACCCAGGCATTCCTTATGTGACGGAGCCGGAGAACGTGGTCTTCAAACAATACGACCGCAAGACGGTGGCCTATGTATACCAGATGATAGAAAAGGACCTGACGCAGGGCCTGCCGCTGCTCGACGACAAGCGCTATACCGTGCCCCGTTATCATTTTACCAAGGCGGCCGCCCATGCGTTTGCCGCACGTTTCTACCTGTTCAAAAAAGATTACGCCAACGTAATAGCCCATGCCAACCAGGTATTGCCGACCGATGTGACGAGCATCCTGCGCCCCTGGAACACCACTTATATCACCATTACCTACGTAGACCTGTTTGCCCGCTATGCCAAGGCGACCGAACCGGCCAATCTGCTGCTGGTGGAAACCTCTTCGCTCTGGGCCAGGAACTACTATACCCAGCGCTACGGCATGGAAGTGGAGAAGCGCAGCGAGATATTCGACTTTCCGCCCTGCGGCGGCGATTATGCCTACCAGCGGCAGCTGCTGTACCTGGGCACACCCGACAATAGCCTGCTGCCCAAGATCAACGAATACTTCGTGAAGCAGTCGGTAAACGCCACCATCGGTCTTCCCTATGTGATGGTGCCGATACTCACGGCCGAGGAAGTGTTGTTCAACAGGGTAGAGGCCAATATTATGCTCAATAATTACAATGCCGCGCTGGCCGACCTGAATGCCTATGCCAGCACACGCATTTATCCTTATAGCCCCAGCGGGAACAATATGACGGTAAACTCGATATGCGCTTTTTATGGTGTGACCACGGCGCAGGCCCAGCCGGCGCTGCTGCAGGCGACGCTCGATTTCAAGCGCGCCGAATATGCGCAGGAAGGCATGCGCTGGTTCGACCTGCAACGGTATAAGGTGCCGGTGACCCATACCATCAAGACGGGTACCAGCATTACAGGCACCTTTACGCTGACAGCGACTGACCCGCGGCGTTTGTTCCAGCTGCCGGGATCGGTGGCTACATCGGGCGTACCCTTAAATCCAAGGTAGACCCCTAAACGTTACCTATTAAAAACAGTAAAAAAGCTTTCATGCAACAACGACAACTCGCCAACATTCTCCGTCAGCCGGGCCTGTTTATTACCCGGCATGCGGGCCAGCTATTGCTGACGGGCCTGCTGCTGGCCGGCATGGCCTCCTGCCGGAAAGCCGACAGCCTGGGCGATCTGAGCAATATCCAGGGACTGGGCGGCGACAGCACCGTGTGGACGCCGATAGACAAATGGATTTTCGATACGCTGACGGTGCCATTCAACATTTCGGTCAAATACCGCTGGGACCAATCCGAGCTGGAGCTGAATAAATCGCTCACGCCTCCCGACGAGTCAAAGATCATCCCTGTGCTGAGCGCTGTGAAAAAAGTGTGGATCGACACCTATATCGCCGAGGCGGGCGCCAATTTCATGAAGACGCTGATACCGAAATTTTTTGTGCTGGTGGGCAGCGCCAGCTGGAATACCGACGGTTCTATTACCCTGGGCACCGCGGAAGGCGGCCGCCAGATAACATTATACGTATTGAATGATTTCCGGATAAAGGGAATGCCGGGCTACCAACTCTCCGATTCAACCAATATCAAGCAGATGTTCCATACCATCGAGCATGAGTTCGGTCATATCCTTCACCAGACGGTGCTGTATCCTGCCGAGTTTAAAACCATCGGTGTCGGTTTCTATACGGCCAACTGGAACAATGTGACGGACCAGCAGGCGCATTCCGAGGGCTTTATCAGCGCCTATGCGATGTCGGCGCCCGACGAGGATTTCGTGGAGATGATTTCGATTATGCTGACGGAAGGCAAGGCTGGTTTCGACTACCTGGTGAACAGCATACCGCCGGGCACTACCATGGACGGCGTGACGCAGGCGCAGGCGCAAAGCCGGTTGCGGCAAAAAGAAGCCATCGTGGTCAATTATTTCAAAGACGTATGGGGCATTAATTTTTACAGCCTGCAAACGCGGGTGCGCACACAGGTGCTTAGCCTGATTCAATAATTATTACTACAAACAGTGAGACAGATGAAAAAAGCTTTTTTATATACCCTCGTTGCCTCGGCGGTGCTGGCGTCCTGCCGGAAAGACAAGACCATATTCAGTGAGTCGCCCGATGATCGCATCGACGCGGTGATGACGGCCTATAGCGACAGCCTGGTGGGTGCTGCCAACGGGTGGAAGGGATTCGTATTCCCTTCGGGCATGAACGGCGGCGTGGTGGCGTTTTACTTCAAGTTCAGCAATACCAACCGGGTGCAGATGTTTTCCGATTTCGACTCGCTGTCGAACGTCACGATGAAGGAAAGCAGCTACCGCCTGAAGGCATTGCAGCAGCCGGCGCTGATTTTCGATACTTACAATTATATCACCGTGCTGGCCGACCCCGACGCAAGCGTCAACGGTGGCTCGTATGGCGTTGGCCTGAACTCTGATTTCGAATTTGCCATCGACAGCATCAAAAACAATACGGTATGGCTTACCGGCCGCCAGCATGGCACCAAAGCCTACCTGCTGAAGGCGAGCAAGCAGGAGATGGACGATTATTACAACCAGAAGCACACCAACCGGCTGTTCGATAACCTGACCAAATACCTGAAGTATTTTAAGCGCTTCACCGCCGGCGGCGTGACGTATGAGATCCTTATCAATACCGCCAACAAAACCGCCACCATCAGCTGGCTCGATGGCAACGGCAATCCGCATACGGTCGTGACGGCGTATTACTATACCACCACCGGAGTGGGCTTCATCGTTCCCGTCGTCAACGGGTCGACCACGATTACCGGCTTCGACAATATTACCTGGAACGGGTCGACGCTCTCGATGACATGGACGGTAAATGGCACTGCCACGACCGTCGTGGGCAATAAGGACCCGATAGTATACGATGTGAATGCGCCGGTGCGCTGGTGGCAGGTGGGGCAAGGCAGCCCGGGCGGCTATTGGATCTCCCTGAACGGTTTTCACATCAACGGGGTAGACGATGCATTCGGGATCAGGAATATTTCCAATTTCTACTACCTGGGCTATGCGCCCAATATTTTCGGCGGCGGCTACGACGGGCTACCCTTCTTTAAAGTGCTCAGCAATGCGCTCACCTGGCAATACATACCCGCTTATAACCCGATGGGAACCAACGCACAGGGCATCAGCACCTTCAGGTATGTGGGCAACTATTACAATACCGGTGTCAGCAAGGTGCCGACGGCCGATTCCATACCGGTCTACAGGACCGTGGGCCAGTTTACCGACCCGATGGGCTATCGCTTCGTCAAGCTCGACAGCACCACGTATGACATGGTGAACGTGCGCGACGGGCAGACCTGGATACGCTGGCAATTTTAGGCAAGCTGTTAGCTTTTTATATCGGGGTTTTACGAAAAAAATATACTTTTTCCAACATATTAGGCGTTAGAACAGCAGAAGAAAACTATTATGTCACTAGCTGTATGTCAACACCATACGGCGGTACTCGTGCAGACAAGGCGACTTGTTCAATCGTCGTTTTTAGCGTATTTTGAACAACCGGATAGACCGTAATCAACTTTTCCACGGGGAAAAGAATAAGCGCACGGTTTGACCGTTGTTAGGTGAAATTTGTAATAAGCGGCTATATTGCAAAGGTTTATAGCAAGGTCAAAGTATATTTTTAAAATCTAATTCCTTCGAAAAATGGCACGGGTGACTAATTGCTTTCCGGTCGTATATTTTATTGCAATATGTGTCTGCCTGAGTTCGTGTAATATCTACAAAAAAGTACCTTATTTCACGGACATTTCTCCCAATATCAGCGACACCGCCCGGAGCTTACCCACCGCCCCCTTCATCGATCCCGTCATCCAGCGCAACGATATTCTGCAGATTTCCATCCTGACGCTCGACCCGCAGGCCAACCTCATTTTCGCGAGCACCAACATGATCAATTTTCCCACGCAGCCGGCCTCGTCCTATTTTCCGCCGTCGACCGGCCAGTCCGTCCCCGGCTTTATGGTGGACAAGGACGGGATGATTGAGCTGCCCGTGGCCGGCAGGGTGAAAGTGGCCGGTCTTACGACCACCGCCATTCGCGATACGATCCACCGGCGCATTTCGGCCTACTACAAAGACCCGGTGGTCAACGTACGGTTTGCCAATATGGGCATCACCATCATCGGCGAAGTAAAACAGCCCGCGACCTACGTGGTCACCAATGAAAAAGTAAGCATTCTCGACATCATCGGCCTGGCCGGTGATTTGACCGTATATGGCAAGCGTGAAAACGTGCTGCTGATCCGCGATTCGGCCGGCACTAAGCAATATGTGCGTTTCGATCTCAATTCATCCAAGACGCTCAGCTCGCCCTATTTCTACCTGCGGCAGGGCGATTTGGTATATGTGGAGCCCAACAAGCAGAAGATAACCTCCACCGATTTTATGAAGGTCCGGAACTATGCCATTGCGGCGTCGACGATATCGCTCCTGTTTATAGTCATAACGAACATCAAGAAATAATCCATGCGCCCCCCCGTACCCCATAACCCAATGAACTTTGAAGAAGCGGAAGCCGCGCAGGCAGGGCTTTTCCTGCAGAAGATCATGAACAAGTTCTTCGCGTTGTGGAAATGGCTGATTGTGTCGGTGATCCTCTGCGCCGGCCTTGCTTTCGTGTACATCAAAATCGCCAAACGCCAGTACAAGATACACGCCACGGTGATGGTGCAGGACGATAAAAGGAACAGCGACGTGCTAAGCGCCGGCGTGGTACCCGATATCAGCTTTATCACCAAAGGCAATGTGGACAACGAGGCGGAGATCTTCAAAAGCCGCACCCTGATGCAGGGCGTGGTGGAAGAGCAGCACCTCAACGTACAATATTTCAACCCCGGCACTTTGTGGAAGGAAGAAGTATTCGTAGGGCGGCCGGTGAACGTGAACTATATCACCCACCTGGCCGACACCATTGTGGCGCCCATCGTATACAAGCTTCATTTCGATACGCTCAATGTGACCCATTTCGGTCTCGAGGCCAAAGACACGACCTATCGCGCCAAACTGGGCGATACGCTGTCGCTTCCGGAAGGTAAGGCCATCCTCACCGCTTCGGACGGCTTTGCCAAATGGCCCGCCGGGCAGACGCTCATGTTTTCCGTTATATCCGTGGACGTGGCCACGCAGAACTATATGGACGCACTGACCGTGGAGATACCCAATAAGGACGTAAGCGTTATCAACCTGACACTCAATGAAACCCTGCCGGGCAAGGGAGAGATTATCCTCAACAACCTGCTGAGCGACTACCTCGAAGCGAGCATCACGGCCAAGACAAGGGTGGCCGACAGCACGCTGCGATTTATCGACGACCGCCTGCGGCTGGTATTCGGCGAGCTGTCGGGCATCGAAAAAAACATACAGAATTTCAAAACCACCAACAAGTTTACCGATCTCACTACACAGGCCAACCTGCTGCTGCAGAATACCAGCGAGTACAGCAAACAGCAGACAGGGCAGGAGATACAGCTGTCGGTCGTGCAAGCGCTCGAACAGTTTCTGGAAGACAATAAAAACGACCTGCGGGTAGTGCCTTCTTCACTGGTGATGCAGGACGCCGGCTTTATCGCCCTGGTGCAGCGCTACAACGAAATGCAGTTGCAGCGCGACAAGCTGCTGATGAGCGTGACCGCCGAGCATCCGTCGATAAAAACGATCGACGAGCAGTTGCGCAACCTGCGCACGGAACTGCTAAGCAGCATTGCCTCCATTAAAAAAGGCCTGCAGGTGGGTGTGGACGAGCTGCGGAAACGCACGGCGGGTTTCGAAGGCGAGTTCAACAAAGTGCCCGAAAAGGAACGCGCCTTTCTCGACTTCACGCGCCAGCAAAGCATCAAGCAGGAACTCTACCTGTTTCTGCTGAAGAAAAGAGAGGAAACGGCCGTATCACGCTCTTCGACGACACCCAATGCACGCATCGTCGACCAGGGCAAATCGGAGCCTTTCGCGGCCAAGCCCAAAAAGATAATCATCTTCCTCATCGGCCTGGTGGCCGGTGTGGCCATTCCGTTTGGTGTCAGCTTCGGCAGAGACTTTTTAAATACACGTGTCGCTTCGATGGAAGACATCAACGCGATTACGCAGACGCCCGTGCTGGCCGAGATAGGCCATAGCACTGAAGGAAATATCATTGCCGTGAGCCTGCAATCGAGGCAGCTGGCGGCCGAGCACCTGCGCGGCCTGCGCACCAACCTGCAATACCTGCTGACGGGCAAAGATGAGAAGACGATTCTTATCACTTCCAGCATGAGCGGTGAGGGCAAATCGTTCCTGTCGATCAACCTCAGTATCACGCTGGCGCTGGCAGGCAAGAAGGTAATACTGGTGGAGCTCGATTTGCGCAAACCCAAAGTGTCGGAAAACCTGGGCCTGGCCAAGGACGGGTTTACCAATTATATCATTGCCGGCGAGCCCGACTGGAAGAAATGGGTAAAGCCCTCGGGCGCACAGGACAATTTCGACGTGCTGTCGAGCGGCATGCTGCCGCCCAACCCCACGGAGCTGCTCATGTCGCCCAAGGTGGCCGTGCTGTTCAAGGAGCTGAAGAAAGCCTACGATTACGTGATCATCGATACGCCCCCGGCCGGGCTGGTGACAGATGCGGAGATCATCGCACCGCTGGCCGACACTACCTTCTACGTGGTACGCCAGAAGCATACCTACAAGCAGCAGCTGGTGGTGGTAGAAAAGTTTGCCCGCAAAGGCGTGCTGCCGCGGCTCAACATCATCCTGAATGATGTGGCCCCGCCGAAAAAGACCTACGGCAAGCCCTACGATTATGGTTATGGCTACGTGTACGGTGCGCCTACCGGCCGGAAAAAAGGCAAATGGAAATTCATTCAGTTCGATAAGATAGCGGAATTGTTCAAACGCATACAATTGAGGAAAAACAAGCCTGTTACGTAAGATGAAAGCCCTGTTCATACGACTTTATTCTATGCCGCGAAGGCTGCTGAAAAAGGATTTGCTGAAGCAGACCCTGAAGCTGTCCGCTATCTCCATGCTGGCCAATTTCCTGGGTTTCCTGATCCCTTCGCTCATTGCCTGGCAGTTCGGCATTTCAAAGGATACGGACAATTTCTTCTTCAGCTACGGCATCATCACCTTCGCCAGCACCATCTTTACGGCGGCGCTGCGCTCGTCGATAGTGCCCTTTCTGACGGAGAAACTGGCCAACAAAGAAGGCTTTGACACCTTTGTGTCGTCGCTGTTTTATTATTCCTTTTACGTGGTGAGCATCGTATCGTGCGTGTTGCTGGCCCTTTTCCTGGGGCTGAACCATTTCATGCAGGGCAATTTCTATTTCTACCTCGCCCTGTCGGTGCCCATCCTGTTCTTCACCGTGCAAAATGCCATCTGTTATGGCATCCTCAATACGCTCAAGCAATATTATGTAGCGGAGACCTCGCCTTTTTCGAGGGCCATCGTCATTTACTGCTGTATCTTTTTCCTGGGCAAGGTATTTGGCATTGCCGCCGTGATCATCGGCTACAACCTGGGCGAGATGGCCAAGTTCGTCCACCTGATGTACATCATCCGGAAGAAAAACAAGATACGCCTGTCACGCCGGCTGGTGGACTATGCCGAGATAAAACCCTTCCTGAAAGAAGGCTCGTACCAGGCTATTTCCACCACCATCATTTCGGCCTCGCCGGTCATCGACAAGGTAGTGGCCTCGTTCCTGATCGTGGGCTCGGTGTCGATACTCGACTATGGCAACCGCCTGTTTATGATCTTCAACGTATTGTTCAGCTCCTTCCTGGTGATCATCCTGTCCAAATGGTCGGAGGATGTGGTGCAGAAGCGCTTCAGTGTAAAAAAAATGAACCAGACCATCGTGGGCGTGTTCATCGTTACCTTCAGCATCTTCCTGCTGGTGCTGCTGTTCCGCTCGCAGGTGGTATATATCCTGTACCCGAAAATACACGCGGGGGACCGCGAGCTGATAGCCACCGTGCTGGTGCTCAATATGGCCGGGTTTATCTTCAACTCGTCGAACCAGGTGATCAACCGCGCCACGCTGGCCTTTAAATCGACCAATATTTTAATCAGAATATCCATCATAAAATCCATCATCAACGTGGTCATGGACGTGGTGCTGGCCATTCGCTTCGGCGTTATCGGCATCGCTGTGTCCACCATCCTCGTGCATTTGTCGGGTTTTGTGATGAACTATTATTTATTCCAGTCGGAACAAAAAAAATTACTGGTTAAAGCCATCTGATGCCCCGGTTCAGGAAAATATTGATCACGCTGTCGATACTGTCCTATGTCGACTTCTTCGGTATCATCAATACCGACCTGGAGTATCGTTTGGGCGGCCTGAAGCTATACGACGTGTTCGTGCTGCTGATCGTGGCGCACCTGGGGTTCCTTGCCATTACCAGTCCGGTGTTCAGGAGTAAAATGCTGCGCCGGAGCGCTACCAACACGTTTATCAGCAGCTATGTGTTGCTGGTGATGTGCGTGGCCTTTTCCATGAAGCTGCGCGCGCCCATGGAGCTGATCGATTCGTTCAAGATAGCGCGCGACTTCTTCCCGCTGTTCCTTTTCTTTTACATCTGGTACGATATCGTGGTCAGCGGCACGCTGGCTTTTTACGAGAAGCTGCTGAAAGTATTGGGCATCGGCTTTTCGCTGGTGTTTATCCTCACCACGCTGGCGCCGGGTTTTGTGGGCGCCAATTTCCATGGGCTTACGGTAAAGCTGGTGACGTCCACCGGGTTCAAGATGCCGCGCACTTATGGGTATGGGTTCGTATTTCCCTACCTGTATTTTATCTACCAGTACGTACAGTATTTCCTGACCAAGAAGATCAGCTATGCCCAGTTCTTTATCACTTTTATCGGGGTGTCGGTGCAGGGCTTCCGGTCTTATTTCCTTGGCATCTTCATCGTCATCTTCATGATCAATATCCTGTTTGCCAACCGCCAGCGGATCATCAACAGCCTTATCGGGCTGTTTGTGCTCGGCTCGGTCATTGGCATTGCGGCTACGGTCATCGGCGGCAATTTCTTCGAGGATAAGGTGATGTCGATTTTCACCGAAGTGTCGGGCGACGAGGCCAATGGCACCTATGCCGGCCGCGAGCAGAGCGACCAGATGTTTCGCCTGCCGCTGCTGATGAAGCATCCGTGGTTCGGGATTGGCTTTGTACACGGTGAATGCACTTATGCCGAAAGCCTGGGCTCGATTTATAAGGACAGGAATTACATGCTATACAGTACCGACAGCGGGCTGGTGACGATGGGCGTGATGTTTGGCTTTGCCGGCGGTGCGATCATCTTATTTCTCGTGTTGCGGTACCTGTACTACCTGTTTAGGGCGGTACGCGGATCGCCCGATACGAAGTTCCAGCAATTTGCGATGACCGGCTTTTGCTATCTGATGCTGCTGCTCGTGACGTTGAAGACGCATGGCGGCCTCATTTACATTTACGGGCTGACGCCCCTGGTGTTCCTGGCGGGTATGCTGGCAGGCTATCAATCGTTGCTGAAACTGGCCGATAAATATAACCCTGAAATGACGGCGCCGCCGCAGGCTTTCCCTGCAACGGCGCCTTCGTTCGAATAAACCCTGTATATGATGGTGTTCACGCATCGTTTTTTTATTGTCGCCAATAATGTTTCGGGTGCCGAGAAGCGCTTCTTCAACGCGTTCAAGTCGGCCGAAACAGCCGGGCTGCTCATCAACGAACGGCTGTACCATTTGTACATCCGCAGCGGGCTGCTGGTGCCCGGCTCGGAAGTGGATAGCCGCGTCGCGGTGCTGAAGGAGGGGAGGATGATGCGCTTCCTCTATGAAAAGCTGTACCGTAAGCAACGGCTCAAATCATTCTATATCTTTTTACAGCGGCTGGTGGTCTTGCGCAGCCTCCGCGCCAATCGTCGCCGGCTGCGTGAAATACAGACGCTGCATGCCGTGCTCGACGGTGTGCGTTATATCCCTTATATGCGGTGGCTTCATCCCGGCATGCGCTGCTTTGCATCGGTGGTCGACCCTACGCTGGCCTTCAATGTTCACAGGGCCCGCCTGTTCGGCCTGCACAATTGCGATCACATCGACGCGCTCAACATCAATATCCGCGCCGAGCTGCTGCGCCTCGGTTTCGATGACGCCCGCATTTCGGTGACGCCGGCTTCCTTTACAGATTACAATATCATACACCCCGGCGATAAGAAACCGCAGGTGGCTTTCTGCGCGCGGCTTATACAACCCAAGAACCCGCTGGTATTTATCGACATCGCCGACCGCTTTGCCGAGAAATACCCCGCCACGCCGCTGGAGTTCGTGGTGCTGGGCGACGGACCGCTGAAGGCCGATATCGACGAACGTATCGCTACCAAACCTGTGCTGCAGGAAAGAGTCAGCGCGCCGGGCTATGTGCCCAGGCCCGCCGACGTATTTGCCGAGAGCCTCATCTTCGTGCAGCTTTCCGATACCGAGATACACGGTACGCAATCCATGCTGGAAGCCATGGGCACGGGCTGCTACATCATGGTATCGCATCTCGATGGTATAGAAAACGTGGTGAAGGATGATTTCGGCGCTATACTGCCCCTCGACGCGGCGGTATTTGCCGACCATATCAAAAAACGGGTCGACGATTTCGAGGCCACCGTGCAGGCTGGCCAGGCGGCGCGCCGCTTCGGCATGCGTCATTTCCATGTGAGCAATTTTCTGGATTACCTGTTTTCAGTATACGCAAAAGCGGAAAGACAAACAGACAAATATACGCTGTTGACGATAGTAAGAATGGCATTGATCAATTAAACGAATCGTATCATGGGCGCCGAAAGAAAATTACTGATACTGTCACCTCCCTTCACCGCTTCGGGCGGTGTGTCGACCTATGTAATGTCGCTCAAGGGGCACTGGCCGGCGCGGGAAAAATATTTCTTCCGCGGCAATACGGGGCGCAATCCCATTGCCCGGCTACTGCTGACGATGAAAGGATATATCGCTTTTTGCATGACCTGCCTGTTCTCGCCGGGCTATAAAAACGTATTCGTCAATACCTCGATGGACCGCAAGGCCATCACGCGCGATAATCTCTTTATCTGGATAGCCTGGCTGCTGGGCCGGCGAGTAACGGTATTCATTCACGGGTGGGACCAGGCTTTCTTCGATGCCTGTCCCGCGTGGAAGCTGTCGGGCCTGTTCAGGGCCGGTCGGCTGTTCGTCCTGTCGGACGACTTTAAAACGGCATTAAAAAAACGGGGATATAAAAAGGACATCTTTGTCGAAACCACCGTCGTGGCAGACGAGTTTATCCGCTGCTTCGATGAGGCGGGACCTTCCGGAAGGCCACAGCCCCATATCCTTTACCTGGCGAGGCTGGAGCCGGAAAAGGGGATTATGACGCTGCTGGAGGCCTTCCGGGAGCTGAGCGCGCGCCACCCGGGGCTACGGCTCAATATTGCCGGTTCGGGCTCGCTGGAGCGGGAGGTAAGCAGCTATATCGCCCGCGAGGGCCTGCAAAATATTACCTATCATGGGCTCGTTAGAGGACAGGAAAAAGCCGCACTTTTTAAGGAATCGCAGATCTACGTCTTGCCCACCACCCATGGCGAGGGGCTGCCTATCAGCGTACTCGAAGCTATGGCCGCGGGAATGGTGGTCGTGACCAGCTCGGCGGGCGCGCTCAATGGCTTTTTCCGCGATGGCGACATGGGCTATAAACTCGGCCAGGTGACGCGCGAGCAGGTGACGGGCAAGCTGGAAGAGGCCATCCGCGGCACGGCAAGGGCGGAAGGGATCAGCCGGTTCAATTTTGCCTATGCCCGGCAACATTTTACGGTGAAGAACGCGATAGGGAGGATGGAGAAACAGATATGGAGAGAATAGCTATGAGCTGTGAGCCGCGAGCTACGAGCCGTTTGCGAAGAAAAGAACTCGCAACTCGAAGCTCATAGCTCGCAGCTAAATAAAAAACCAATAGCCTATGGAACAATTCAACGCAGACAGTATCCTGGTATCCCTGCTCGCCAAGGCGGGCGCAACTTCCTATAAGGGCATAGACCCTTATGATTTTGCCAGCGCACGGCTGCCCATGCCCGGTGTGCTGAAGCCCAAGTTATCGTTCCTGAACAAGATATCGCCCCTCAATTTCCGGCCGCTGCTCGGCATACGCCCTTCGGAAAACTCGAAGAGCAATGCCCTGTTTATGCATGCCATGGTCAACTACCGGCACAAGGAATACCAAAAGGAGATCGAGTACCTGCTCGGCTGGTTCCGGGAAAACCGCAGCACGCAGTTCAAAGAGTTCTCCGTTGGCTTTGCTTTCGAGATGACGCTGACGCGCTATGCTTCCGGCCCGGGTAAGACCTCGCTGATCATCACCTTGTTTACTTTATTTGCTTTTATTACTTACTACGAAAAGACCGGCAACCCCGAAGCGCTCGACGCCATCGGGTCGTTCGAACGCCTGCTCGATACCCAATGGCTGAAATATGAGACCCATACGGAGCTGTGGTATTCCTACCTGCCCGACGTGAAGGATGAAGTGTACAACGCGACGGCCAAAGTGGGTCGCTTTTACGCCCTGCTGCAGGGGATACAGCCCGACGATCGCTACCTGCAGAAAATAGATAAGATACTGGCCTATATGCAAAGCGTGCAGAACGCCGACGGCACCTGGGGCTATTCGGTGAAAGCGCCCTATGTCGACAATTTTCATACGGTGTTCATGCTCGAATCGATCGCGGAGATGAACAAATGGCGCGGCACGGCCGCGTCGGTGGCCATGTTTGAAAAAGGGTTGGCGGCTTACCGTGAAGGCTGCTTCGACGGCTATCGCCCGCTGCACTTCCATACGGCGCACCAACCGCACGACGTGCGCAGCCGTATATTGCATACGGAAATACGCGACGCGGCCAATGCCATCATCCTGTTTTCCAAGCTGGGCGACACGGGCACCGCGGCAGGCATCATCCAATGGCTGCTGCAGTACTATTACAATCCCCGCAAACAATATTTCTATTTCTTCGACAATAAATTCTTTAAATCAAAAATCGATTTCATCCGCTGGCAGGCCTGGATGGCGCTGGCGCTGTCGGAGTATATAAAGCAAGCAGATAGCTATAAGCTGTTAGCTGTTAGCGCTTCCGCTTCGAGTAAATGGAAACTGGCGGCTGCAGCAAACGGCTAACAGCTAATGGCTAAAAGCTAACAGCTGAAAAAAGCAATAATGAAGAAAATTAAACTCATATTATATTACCTGTTCGTCAGCCGGCTGCCCAATTCGTGGTGGCCGGGCGGCCCGTTGTACAACCGCCTGCGCACGGCTTGTTTACAGGGCGTGATACGGGTGGGCAAAAACACCAAAATACAGCGCTCGGTATACGTAGGCAACGGCAACCATATCGAGATAGGCAGCAACTGCCTGATCAATGAATTGGTGCGCCTCGACAATGTGACCATCGGCAACAACGTGATGATAGCGCGTGAGAGCATCGTGCTGGGTAAGATGCACGAAAGCGCCAATCCCGATATACCCATGAGCCAGCAGGGCGTGAAGGACGTGGAGAAAACCCATATCGAGGACGATGTATGGCTTGGCCTGCGCGTGGTGGTGATGCCCGGCGTGCGCATCCGCACCGGTTGTATCATTGCGGCCGGCGGCGTGGTGACCAAAGACACGGAGCCCTATGGTATTTATGGCGGCGTGCCGGCCAAACTGATAAAAAAGAGGAAATAGCATGGGATCCGACACACTGAAATATGGCACACCGGCAAGAAAGTTCGTGGACTATTTTCATTTTATGTACCTCGGCCTGGCCAATCATCTTTTCAACCGGATACCGAGCTATTTTATCCGGAAAATGATTTACCGGTACCTGTATCGGATGAAAATAGGTCGGCATACCAATATACAGATGCGCGTGCGCGTGTATGCCCCCTGGAAAATTGTCATCGGCAACAACTGCTCCATCGGCCACGACAGCCTGCTGGACGGCCGCCGGGGCATTCGTATCGGCAACAACGTGGACCTGGCCGGTTATGTAAGGATCTTCACCCTGGGGCACGACCTCGACGATCCTGCCTATAAAACCACCGGCAAGCCCGTGCAGATTGAGGACGAGGCCAGCATTTTCACCGGCGCCTATATCCTGCCGGGTATCACCATCGGCAGGGGTAGCGCGGTGGCGCTGGGCGCCGTGGTGACGAAAGACACCGAACCGTGGGCGGTTTATGGCGGCAACCCCGCCAAAAAGATCCGTTCGCGCAGCATCGATAAGCTAACCTATAACCGTAACTATAAACGCTATTTTCATTGAACCGATAAAAAACTGAGTCCGTAATCCCTAACCCCTAATCCTAAAATCTAATTCTCTTTTTGTGAAACAGACTTTTACAACCCCGAGGGTCCTTATCGACATCAAGCACCCGGCGCAGCTCAACCTGTTCAAAGGGCTGGCCCGGCAGCTGAAGCAGGAAGGATGGGAGGTGACCATCAGTTACCTCGGCCGGGGCAAGCTGCCCGGGATTATCCAGAAAGAATATGAGGGGTTTCCCACCATACAGGTGGGCAGCAGCCGTGGCAGCAAATGGTCGATATTCTGGGATGGCAATGTGCTGCGCACGCTGGCGTTTTTCAAGCTGATCTACAAACACCGCTACAATATCTGCATCGCCGCCAGCAGCGTACCGCTGGCCTTTGCCGGTTACTTCACGTCGCCGCCCGTGATACAGTTTTACGACGACCCGGAGCGGAAAGGCGTCAACCGGCTCAATGCCTTTTTATCGGACCGCATCTTTTTCCCGCCGATTGTTGACGAGTCGAAAAAGGTGGGCATCTTCAATTGCCTGAAGGAATGGAGCTACCTGAGCCCGATGCATTTCGACCCTGATACCAAAGTGCTGGATGAATACGGGCTTAAACCCTATCAGTATATTTTCATCCGCGAGGTGAGCAATAAATCGTTCAACTATTACAGCCAGCAGGATGCCATCGTCAGCTCTTTTGCCAACCGCATTACGCCGGGTATCCCGGTGGTGCTGTCGCTGGAAGACAAGTCGCTGGCCAAACGGTACCCTGCGGACTGGATCATCCTGCAGGAACCCGTGTCCGACATCCATTCGCTGATCTATTATTCGAAGCTGGTGATTTCCTCCGGCGACAGTATGGCCCGCGAGGGCGCCATGCTGGGCGTTAAAAGCATTTACTGCGGTATCCGCGAGATGAAGGCCAACCGCCTGTTGATAAAGGAAGGCGGGCTATACCACCACCCGCTCGACAGCGGGTTAGAACGTATCAACCAACTGGCGACGCAAACGGTGGACGCCGAATCGCAGGACAGCTACCGGGAGCACCTACGCAATAAATGGATCGATATGACCGCCTTTATGCACACACAAATAAACCTTTTCAAAAAATAACCACGCACAATGCAAATTTCCATTTTCGGGCTAGGATATGTTGGCTGCGTCAGCCTCGGCTGCCTTGCTAAAAACGGGCACCGGGTCATTGGCGTAGATGTACAGCAGCTGAAAGTAGACCTTATCAACAGCGGACAGGCCACCATCGTCGAAAAAGACATCGACGTCATCATCAAAGAGCAATTCGACCAGCAAAAAATAAGCGCCACCACCGATTTCAAAGCGGCGGTGAAGCAATCCGAGATCAGCATCATCTGCGTGGGCACACCCTCATCGGCTACCGGCCACCTGAACCTGTCCTATATCTACCGCACCGCCGAAGCCATCGGTGAGGCGCTGAAGGAAAAAGACAGCTTTCACGTGGTGGTTATCCGCAGCACCGTGCTCCCGGGCACCAACCGCAAGCTGGGCGAGATCATCGAGCAGGTGTCGGGCAAAAAAAGGAACAAAGCCTTCTCCGTGGTGTCGAACCCCGAGTTCCTCCGCGAAGGCTCGGCCGTAAAGGATTATTACAATCCTTCCGTCACCGTCATCGGCGGCGACCACGAGGAGGCGATCAAAAAGGTATCGTCGCTCTATACCGACCTGAAAGGATCTATCGAGATAACGGACATCGAGGTGGCGGAGCTGATTAAATATGTCAACAACTCGTATCACGCATTGAAAATCACCTTTGCCAACGAAGTGGGCAATATCTGCAAATCGCTGAATGTGGATTCGCACAAGGTGATGTCGCTGTTTTGCAAGGACACCCATCTCAATATATCGCCGGCCTATTTCAAACCCGGCTTTGCCTATGGCGGTTCCTGCCTGCCCAAGGACCTGCGCGGGCTGGTGACGCTGGGGCACGACAATTATATCACCACGCCGTTGCTGAGCAGCATCGACACGAGCAATGAGCACCAGAAAAGCGTGGCCTTCGATATGATAGCCCGCACGGGAAAGAAGAAGATCTGTTTTATCGGCCTGAGCTTCAAGGAAGGCACCGATGACCTTCGCTACAGCCCCTCGGTGGACCTGGCGGAGAAGCTGATCGGCAAGGGCTATACGCTTACCATTTACGACCAGAACGTGCATATTTCCAAGCTGGTCGGCGCCAACAAGGCATTTATCCAGGAGCACCTGCCGCACCTGTCGGAGCTGATCAGTGACGATCTGCCGGGGCTGCTGTGCAAGGCAGAGGTGGTGGTGGTGAATCACCGGAATTTTGACGCCGCCAAATACAAAGAGATTTTAAAGGATAAGATTGTTATCGACCTGGTGAGGATCCAGTGGGAGGGAGGCGCAGAGAATTACGAAGGGCTCTGTTGGTAAATTCCGGCAAATCCTTTAAGAAGGACTTACAACTACAATCAGCTCGAATTTCTCAGCGACGCTGTCACTCTGAGCTTGTCGAAGGGTGCTAACAGGGAAATATAACGACTAAAACTGAGAAAAAGTCCCTGCGGGCACCCTTCGACAAGCTCAGGGTGACAATCTCCCGACGTAAGCAGGGCTTGTTGTAGCTGTAAATCCCAAAGCCAACATATTCGCCCACTCGCCAGCCTCTGGCTAGTGAGGGTTATAGGTGGGCCTCTGGCCCACAGGGCTAGCCCCTTCGACAAGCTCAGGGCGGGCTCCGGCTAGCAAATAGTCCTCACTCGCCGGAGGCGAGCGAGTGCGATCGCTACCTTTTGTGTCAGAATATTTGTGTCAATTCAGATTGACACAAATATTCTGACACAAAAACTTACACTTTATTATTAATATATCCCTCCGTCGCATTCTCCCTCGTCATTATCGTGGCGGGGTTGCCCATTACAACACTGTTATCAGGCACATCGAAGTTGACATAGCTGTTGGGCGCTATCAGCACATTATTGCCGATGGTAATGCCACCGACAATCACTGCATTGGCGCCCATCCACACCGAATCGCCGATGACGGGCACGCCTACTTTCTTGCCGCGGTTCGTTTGCCCGATGGTGACGCCCTGGTGGATATTGCAGTTGCGACCGATGCGTGTGCGCGGGTTGACGATAATGGTGCCGAAATGCCGGATGCAAAGACCCTCGCCGATGGGCGTGCGCGCCTCGATCTGGATGCCGTATTTGAAGGTATAGCGGCGCAGGAGCAACTTGTACAGCACGCGCAGGGGCGACCATTTGGGCGCGGCCTTTGTCTTGCGCATAAAGAAGGTAAACCGGAAGCCGGGATTCATCACGACATGCCGCAACAATAGTTTGAAGCTGTAACGGCCGGTATAGCGATATAAATCAGATTGGATTAAGTTCATGGTTCGGAGTTCGGAGTTCGAGGTTCGTAGTTCCTAGTTCGTTATTCCCGAACCCGGAACTATGAACTTCGAACTTATAAAGAAGGTTTAAACGTTCCGTCTACCGCATGCAGCACGCGCTGCCGGTAGTCCTCTTTCAGCATATCGTGCTCGGCGGGATATTCCTTCAGGGCTTTGAGCTTATAGGCGTCAAACTCGCCGATGACGCGCGCCGGGTTGCCCGCCACGATTTTACCGGAAGGGATGGACTTGGTCACCACGGCGCCGGCGCCTACAATGACGTTGTCACCTATCTGCACGCCCGGCAGAATGATGCTGTTGACCCCGATAAACACATTGCTGCCGATGGTGATGCGGCGGTATTGGAAGCGACGGCCCGATTCGTCGCTGATCAGCCAGAGACTGCCATCGTGGGTCACCAGCCGGGTGCCCGCGGTAATGGTCACATTGTCACCGATAGTGATAAGAAAGGGCTCGGAGCCCCAACGCGTGATGAGCAGGCGGCAATTGCGCCCCACCGTCACCCCGCAATAACGGGCCCAGGCATTCCGTCCGCGGAGGGACACGATCAGCTGCCGCAGCAGCGCCGTTTTCAGCTGGCTATAGAGTTTTTTCAGGCTCATGGATACAGGAAATATACTGCCCTAAAAAACGCTTGTACAGGCCTTTATAGTATAAGTAGTTGATTGTTAATTATCATATAAATAATAATTAAAATACAGTCTGTAATCATTTCATAATCTGCCTATTACAGGCATCCCTGCCCGGGAGCGCCACCCTGTAAAATCCCCGGGTTTTGCAAGAAGAAAATCTGTGTAAAATCACACGCTCACTGTATACTTTTTATGAGAAATATGAGTTAATTTAGGTGGATACATTTAGTGTATTTATCCGATACCTTATTTATTGAAAACTGACAATCTCGTATCCCTATGATTCGATCCGACCGTAAATTAACGCTGTTATATGCGTCGGGAGACCTGTTGACCATCATCCTGGCCTTTTTCAGCCTGAATTTCTACTTCAGAACGCCGGCGTTTACCAGCCTGGACGGGCTCCAGCTGACGACGCTGACCATGACCTGGTTCCTGATCACTTCCAAGAACAAGGTATACTATCTCCACCTGCATAATAGCATGAAGATGCGCTTTAAGCTGCACCTGAAAACGCACTTCGAGTACATCGGCGCGCTGAGCATCCTGTACCTGATGCTGCGTATTCCCAACGGCTATTCGCGGGTGCATTTCGTGAGCTTCCTGGTAGGGTTTTTTGTGGCCAACATGAGCCTCAACTATATGCTGGCCGAGCTGGTGCGCTTTCTGCGTGCCCGCGGTAAAAACACGCGCAAAGCGCTGGTAATAGGTGCGGGCAATGTAGGCGCCCACATCGAGAAATACTTTTACCAGAACCCCGATTTCGGCTATCGCATCGTCGGCTTTCTCGACGACTATCCCCATAATTCCGTTTTAAAGGACAAGATACTTGGCCCCATCGACCATATCGACCGTGTGCTGCGTACCGTGCGCATCGACGAAGTGATCATCGCCCTGCCCGCCGATATGGACGAGAAGCTGCAGTATGTGCTGGACATGGTGGATTATTATGGTATCCGCGTGCGGCTCGTGCCCGGCTATTTCCACCTGCTTGGCAAGAACCACAAAATCACGAGCTTCGGTAATATACCTGTTATTAATGTACGTGAAATATCGCTGGACCAGTATCACCTGTTCCTGTTCAAGCGCTTCTGCGATGTCGCTTTTTCGCTGATGGCGCTTATCCTGCTGGCCCCGCTGTTCCTGCTGCTGGCCATCGCGATAAAGCTCGAATCGCCGGGACCCGTCTTTTATTGTCCCATCCGCCTGGGCCAGGACCGTCGCCGGTTCAAATTGTACAAGTTTCGAAGCATGCTGCACAACGATTCCGAATCCAACGGCAAGGCATCTACCCAGAAGAATGATCCCCGCGTGACGCGCATAGGTCATTTCATCCGCAAATACAGCCTCGATGAGCTGCCCCAGTTTATCAACGTGCTGATAGGCGATATGAGCGTCGTGGGCCCGCGCCCGCACCGTGTATACCTCAACGAGGTGATGCAGAAAGAAGTGGACAATTATATGATCCGCCATTACCTCAAACCCGGCATTACCGGCTGGGCGCAGGTAAACGGATGGAGAGGCCCCACGGATACGGAAGAGCAGCGCAACAACCGCACTATGCATGATCTTTGGTACGTGGAGAACTGGACGCCGTTGCTCGATTTCAAGATTGTGTTCCTGACTGTCTTCGGTGAAAAAACGCATAAGGCGGCCTTCTAGGAATAAGAAATCAGGAATTAAAAATGAGAAATGAGAAAGTGGGCAGCCCCGACTTTCTCATTTCTCATTTTTAATTCCTCTGTTCCTGATTTCTCCTAACTATCCTTCTTTTTCTTATTAAACAGGTTATTGATAAGGCTTTTCCCCGCTTCTTCAGCTCTTTTCTTTGTGTCGGTATTGGGAGCAGCCGTCGTGTCTTTTTTATCGCCGCCCAGCAATTGCTTCGCCAGCTGATCCTTGGCCTCCTTCACGGCCTGGTTCTTCAGGGCCGTCACGGTATCCCTGACCGCTTTTTTAGCGCTGTCGACCTTTGCCTGCGCAAAGCTCAGGGCCTGCTGCTTGAGTTGGTCGGTCGCATTACCTGCCGCACCTTTCAGATCGGGTTTCACCGTGGGGTTGGTGATGGTGCCGCCCATCTTTACGTTGAGGTTCACCGTTTCGCCGATATTCACCGGTATTCCCTTGGCCGATGCCTGCGAAGCCAGATTGCTGACCAGCGCATTGCCCTGGCTGCCCAGCAGGGAGCGCGGCAGCTTCATATTGATGAGATAGTCGATGCTCTGGTCGAGACCATGCACGCCGCCGATCTGCATATCGATGTCTTTCAGCTTTACGTTGAACGGCTTCACCAGCACTTTGCCGTTGGCAAACTCAAAGCTGTTTTTGATATCCTTGAGCACAATCTCCTTCAGCTCATTTACATTCAGCGTGGAGGCCAGCTTCTGCAGCGGCCCGAAGTTTCCGATAACACCCTGCAGCACCTGCAAAGTGCCGTCGCCCGTAAGCGAGGATAGCTCGGGCATCATGTCCTGGCCGAGGTTACCTTTCATCGTAAGCTTCGAGTTCAGCTTACCCGACACGAATTTGCCGGCGGGCATCAGCTTCTGCACGGTATTGAACGCATAGAAAGTCTTCTGCACGTCGAGGCCCTGCACATCGTAGCTGAGCGAAACCGCGGGGTTCTTTTTATTCTCTTTGGTAGAGTAGGAGCCGTTCATTCCGATGTTGCCGTCGAAGGCCTGCATCTGCACGTTTTTCAGCGTTACGGTCTCATCCTTGATCAGCAAAGTACCAGCCACTTTATTATAATCCGATTTATCGTAATGCAGCTGGTCTACCGCCGCATTCATGGTAAACTGTATGTTTTTAGGCACCGCAAACGGCGCGATGCTCGTAGCGGCAGTACCGGAAGCAGGGGCTGATTTGCCTGCAGCAGCGTTACCCGTGGCGGCCGCGCTGTCGGCCGGCATCCATTTATTCAGGTCCAGCTTGTCCGCCTTTACATCCAGGCTGCCTGTGAGCGGTTCGTTTTTCAGCGCATAGCCAAACATATTGTCGAGCGAGCCGGTGGCGTTGAAATTCGTTTGCATGCAGTTGCCCGTCATGGAATTGAGCGTGATATTTTTCGGCGTCAGCGTAAGATGGCTGCTTTGTATGGTTACGCCCGAGGGAAAGACCGCGGCGGCATAATACAGGTTGCTGATATCGACAAAACCTTTGGCATCGAAACCATCCATCTGCTGGCTTTGCAGGGCGGTCACGCTGCCTTTGGCTTGTACATCGGCATTGATGACGCCACCGAGTTTGGTACCGGCATCCAGCTTTACAAACTGGGTGACCTTGGTAAGGTCCAGCCGGCCCTTCGCCGCGGCATCGATATAGCGGCTGGTCAGGGGATTTTTGAGCAACAGACGGAAATCGAAAGGTTCGTTGTCCATTTCGATATGTCCGTTCTTCAGGTCGATCACGGTATGATCGGTAATGCCATCAGGATTGTCTACCGCCAGCGCCATGCCGATATGCTGCACGGGTTTGGGCAGATCCGGATACTGGAAAAAACCGTCTTTCACACCCAGCTCGATATGGTAGGCCGGTATCTGCTTAGGGCTGTAGGTGCCTTTTACAGAACCCTTGAACAGGGCCTGCCCGCTTGTTTTGACGGAGGCGAAATCTTTCTGGTATACCACCGGCACCAGCGACAGGATGTTTTTGAAATCGGTCGAAGGCGCATCGAAGGCCAGGTCCATATTGTATGTACTGTCGTTGACCAATTGGAAAAAGCCCTGGGCCGACAGCTTCAGATCGTTCACGGCGATTTTATCCGTTTTGAAACTGTATTTGGACGTTTTATTATCGACCTGTATGTCCGCGTCGAGGCTGGTTTTAGTACGGCTCAGGTAAGGGATGCCGCCATAGCTGAAGGTGACCGCATCGGCGGTGGTGTTGGTCGATAAGGTAAACAAATCAGACGTGAAGTCACCGCTGCCTTCGTGGTTGAGGTTGACGATCTCGCTGCTCATGCCGCTGCTCGCATCTTCGTAGCTGATATAGCCATTGTGGATGGCATATTTCGCCAGGTTCATCTTGAAGGTGCTGCTGCTCTCATCGGCCGAAGGCGTAGCGGCGGCCGTATCGGGCTTCATGATATTGTAGTTGGCCTTGCCGTCTTTGGTGACGATCACATGAATGCGCGGGGCATCGACGGCAATAGAATAGATCTTGAAATCCGAGCCCTTGATAACGCTCATCAGGTTCAGCGCCACGTCGATATTGCCAGCAGACAAAAGCGTGTCCTTTGCAAATTCCTCCGTTCCCACGACCTGCAGACCGGAAAGGGCGACCGACACCCGCGGAAAATGCCGGAAAAAGGAAATATCGAGGTCTTTGAAATCGACCGAGGCGGTCAGCTTTTTGTTGATTTGCTCTTTGGCGATTTTGATTATTTTGCCCTTAAATACAAAGGGGGCGGCGAAAGCAACGACGACCAATACCAATAAAACGATACCGGTAATCTTTAGGATTTTCCTGAGCATAAGAGGGGGGATGTGGGTTTTTTGGTTAGCAAAACAAAAATAGGTGATTATCAGGTGTTTATTTAATTTTATCCCGCTTATTTCATTTCAAACAACCAGAAGATCCAAACCTATAAGGTCTCAGGCAGCGATTATAAATTACGATTTTGATTTACAGACCTTATAGGTTTTCAATTATTACAAATATGACGCCAGAACGCCGGGAAAGGCTTTTATCGGTTTTACATAAACGGCAAAGCGATATTACTGTTGTATTGGAGAACGTTTTTGACCCCCATAATATCTCCGCCGTGATGCGCACCTGCGACGCGGTGGGCGTACAGGACATTTACGTGCTCAACACGAAAATTCCCCGCCACAAGAAATGGGGGGCCAAGAGTTCGTCCAGCGCCGCCAAATGGCTCACCATCCACCAGTATACCGATGCAAAGGAATGCTTTGCCGCCCTGCGCCGCAACTACAAACTTATCCTGACAACCCACCTGAGCAGCGATGCCGTCCCCCTGCACAGCATCGACTTCACCCAGCCCATCGCGCTGGTATTCGGCAACGAGCACAGCGGAGTGAGCGACGAGATACGAACCATGGCCGACGGCAATTTTATCATTCCGCAAACGGGGATTATCAAATCGCTGAACATTTCGGTCGCCTGCGCCGTTACGCTATACGAGGCCCTGCGCCAGAAAACGGCGGCGGGCCATTATGCACAGCCCCGCCTGGATCGGGAACGATTGGGTAAATTGCTCGATGAGTGGGGGTTTGCCGGCGATGAGGCCGGTGAGGTTTTAACCGCAAAAAACAGTGAAGAATGAGGAACCTGTTCCTTTTAGCCGTTGGCCTGCTGATAACGACGCTTGCAGGCGCGCAGGAAATAAAAAAGCTCAGCATCGATGAGCTGGACGCCTATATCGCCAAAAGCGATAAGCCGCTGGTGGTAAATTTCTGGGCTACCTGGTGCAGCTCCTGCGTGGAAGAAATCCCTTATTTCATCTCTACTGTCAAAGAAAAATACAACGACAAGGTGACGCTGCTGCTCGTAAGCCTCGATGTAAAACGATACTATCCCCAAACCATCCGCTCCTTTGTTGCCAGGAAAAACTTTTCGGCGCCCATCGCCTGGCTCAACGAAACCAATGCCGATATTTTCTGCCCGCGTATCGATAACCGTTGGGGCGGCGAAATTCCCGTGACGCTGATGGTAAACAACAGCAAGAACTATCGCAAATTCATCGATCGTGCACTCACACAGCCGCAGCTGGAAATAGAATTGAGATCGCTGGTGGATTGATCCTACATGAAAACCCCGACCTATCGCTAAAAATCAGGCAACCACTGGGGGACAAAAAGGGGACAAGGTTCAAATAAATTTGTTTTTGCCGTACCGGCTGGGCTAGATTGCGAGATAACCTTATCTTGCCATGCCAGTCGAACGCTACTCTTTCCAACGTTCCGGAATATATAAAGAATATTTATTCTATAGTGAAGGCCCTAAAGGGGAAATTCTGAAAATGGTACGCTTTCAATTATTTTACCTGCATGGCATTCCCTCTTACAACCTTATGCTGGGGGACTGGGACGCAGAAAAGAAAAAATAGACGCTGATCAGGTCACCAATAATGGAGACAGAAGCAAAGTAATTAATACTGTCGTTGCTATAGTTTTGGATTTTACTACAATATGAAAAATCGACAATATTCATAGGAGGCGATGTAGCAAGAACAAGGCTATACCAAATGAGTATTAACAAATTACTAGATGAAATAGACGAAATATTATTCATATCCGGGTATAGAGCCGGTAAATGGGAGCCATTCAGGAAAAATATTAATTACGATGCCTTTGGAGCAAGTCGTATAGAATACATAACCTTGCAAGAACCAACTATATCTTATATGGAAAAATCAAGAAAACAGCCATTAAGGAGAGAACAGCCCCAGTACAACGATGAGTATGATGTTGAAATGGAGGATTTGGGCAATGACGCATGTGTCATTGAAAAAACGGAACGCATGATAAAGCTGTTGGAAAAATCAGGCTTTCCTAAAGAGCTGGAAGAGCTCTATTGGAGAAAGATGGAATCATCCGGTAGCTAATCCTTCCTTTATCAATCTGCTTCAGCGGTCCGGCTATACGCCGGGCCATTGTTATTATTCTATCTACTCGCGCTCCGGCTTCACTATCCCCATCTCCCTATTCTTGCCCCGATACTGGTTCGGCGACACGCCCATCAGCTTCGAAAACATCCGCGAGAAATAATACGGGTCCTCTATGCCCAGCTTGTCCGCAATCTCCTTTACGCGCAGATCGGTAAAATGCAGGAACTGGCAAGCCTTCTGCACTTTGAGGTGATTGAAATATTCGATGGGAGAGAAGCCCGTCTTCCGCCTGAACAGCGCGGAATAGTGCGACGTGGAAAAGTTGACCAGTTTCGCCAGCTCATCCAGCGTCAGCAGCTGCGAAATATGCTCCTGCATATAGCTGATTGACAATTCGATGGTATCGTCCTCCTGCTTTTTCTCCGACAGTGTGAATTTGTCTTCGTACAGAAAAGAAGCCAGGTAATGATACAGGCAGGTATTGGAATAACAGAGATTGTCGTTGCTGTATCCCCGTTCCAGGCAGGTATACATATCGTCGAACAGGCTGAGCCGCTTGGCCTGAAATTCGACAGACCCATGATAGCCGTTTATTTTCTGCTGCAGGGCATTGACCAGTTTTCCCGACATGGAGCCTTTGAAGTGTATCCAGTAAATAGTCCATGAATCCTCTTCGTTGGCCGAATAACTGTGATGCTCACATGCAGGTATTACGATAAAGGAACCCGGGTGCAGGGCGTACTTCTTTTTCCCTATCTGGGCCTGTCCCTGTCCCTCTACGCAGTAAATAAGAATGTGCTGATCGATGCCATGCGTTCGCTGCCTGTAGTGGTACTGTGCCTTGGGGTAATAGCCGATATCAGTAATATACAGCCATTCTATCAGTTCGTTGTTGTAGCTGGCAGCAGCCAGAATCTTCCTTGGCAATACGATCGATTTTTGTCCTCTGAATCCTTCTTTCTTTTTAAGCATATCGTTCAATGAATGCGCCGCGGGCAACGGCATATTTTACATTAAAGTTATGAACGCAGCATATTACAACAAGACAACGAACATAAAATTGTCCATTAATTTAATAATAATTTCCATCCTGCCAGTGAAGGCATCTGTCTAAAATTGTGTCTTCAAATAAACCCGCTTAAAAAACTTGCCAGGTATGAAACAAAAACTGCTGCTGCTATTCTTGTTGGCCTTCTGCTTCGGCCGCTCCGGCTTTACGCAATCGATTGTGTTGACCGGAAAGATCACTTCGATGCAAAATACACCCCTTCCGGCCGCCAATGTTACCATCAAGGGAAGCGCCAAAGGCACCATCACGGATGAGAACGGACAATTCACGCTTCCGGTGGCCCCGAATTCCGTTCTGCTGATATCGCATGTCGGATACAAACAAAAAGAAATTTCGGTAAACGGAAGAACCTTTATCTCCGAGTCGCTCGAAGCGACCGATGCTGAAATGGAAAGCGTGGTGGTGATCGGTTACCAGACCGCCTCGCGCAAAAGCGTCAGCACCTCGGTGGCCTCCGTATCGGCAAAAGATATCGCGCCCTATACAACAGGCAACGTGGCCAATGCGCTGCAGGGCAAGGTGCCAGGTCTGCAAGTGGTATCGGGTGGCGGTCTTCCGGGCGCGCAGCCCAGGATACTGTTGCATGGCCTGAGCAGCATCAACTATAATAATAATCCGCTGGTCATTATCGACGGTGTGGAGACGGGTTTCAATTCGCTCAACCTGCTCAATCCTTCCGATATAGAAAACATCGACGTGCTGGAAGACGCTTCCGCCGCCGCTATCTATGGCGCCCGCGGCGGCCAGGGTGTTATCCTTGTCACGACTAAAAAAGGCAAGGGCGCGCCCTCCATCAACCTCAACGCCACGGTAGGCTTCAATTACCTTCCGGATGTTCACCTGGCCGATGCCAATGAATATGCACGCATCATGAACCAGGAGGCGCAGGCCAGCGGTCAGGCGCAGCCTTTCCCCGATCTGTCCAAGATTACCAATACCAATTACTGGGACCGCACCTTCGATGTGGGCCGCACGCAGAACTATGTGATAAGCGCTTCCAGCGGCAAGAACGGGTTGAACCTGTATGGAAGCCTGGGTTATTATCGCGAAGATGCCTACAATGCCACCGACAAAGGCGGCTACTGGCAAAAGATAACCGGTCGTTTCAACGCCGACCTGAATATCAGCAACGCGGTGAAATGGGGCATCGGCCTGGCGCCCCGCTATGAAACCTGGCTCAATTCGCCCAACAACACTTACGCCGCCTATGCAATGGACCCCACGACGGAGCCTTTCAAAACCGTGGACTCCGTCAATAAATCCATCCCCGCGGGCTTTATGGATATGACGGCGTTCAATCCTTATTACAGTCAGCCCAATCGTTCTTCTTTCAACGGCATCACCAACCCGGCCTTCAACTATGTAACCAATTTCGGCAAGAACGATTATTTCGGCAGCCAGTACAATACCTACCTGCAGATAACGCCCATTAAAAACCTGGTGATCAAATCGAGCATAGAAGGGTTTATCGACGTGACGCAGTCCAACAACTACGTGCCCAAATACTACCTGGCCGCCAACAGCTATAATAAACAATCGACGCTCACTTCTTCCACCGTGGTCGATACCCGCTGGAAAGTAGTGAATACCGCCAACTACAAGTTCAGCATAGGCGATCACCATGTCGATATCCTCGCGGGCGAAAGCACGGACAAGTACATCTATAAAGCCACCAGCGCCAACCGGCAAAACATTGCGCTGGACGATCCTTCGTTCCAGTATATTTCTGCCGCTACGACCGTCATCGATGGCGCCGGCTCTTATCAGCCGGGCGCGGCGCCCTGGGGCAACATGGTCTCGTATTTCGGTTCGCTGCGCTACAACTATAAAGACAAATACTTCCTCGCCGGCACCATGCGCGCGGATGCATCCTCGCTCGTAAACCCCTTGTACCGCTGGGGTTATTTCCCCACGATATCCGGTGCGTGGATAGTATCGGACGAACCTTTCTTTGAAAAATTGTCTTCCAGGAATATCAACTACCTGAAACTGCGCGCCAGCTGGGGCAAGTCGGGTGGCAACCTGCCGCCTTCTTCCGGCGCCTATCTCACCACGCTGAGCTCCACCACTTACCCCAATGCCAACGGTGGCTATGTACAGGGCTATGCGGCAGGCACCATCGCCAACCCCGAGATCAAATGGGAAATACAACAGGACTATACTTTCGGTCTCGAAGCAAGGGTGCTGAACAATAAAGTAAACGTGACGGTAGAGAAATATGTAAGAAACCCGAGCAACCTGCTGGAAAACATTACGGTAGATTATGTGTTGGGCTATCCGCAGGGTTACTATCCCACGCAGCTGGCCAACGTAGGCAAGATGACCACCAATGGCTGGGATTTCTCCATTGGCTATAAAGACAATTTCGGCAAGAAGCTGATCTTCGGCGCCAACCTCACCATGAGCCATTCCAAATCCATTGTCGATGATCTCGGAACGGCCGACCCCATCCTCGGACATGAGGCCAACGACGTGATCTCTACTTACCGCTCGCGCCTTACCAAAGACCACGAGCCGGGCGCCTGGTATGGCTTCAAAAGACTCGGCGTTTTCCAATCGGATGCCGAAGCCGCCGCCTATGTCAATAAAAACAATGTGCGCCTGCAGCCGCAGGCAAAGGCCGGCGATTTGAAATTTGCCGACGCCAACAACGATGGTGTGCTGGACAATAATGACCTCGTCGACCTGGGATCTCCCTGGCCCAAGCTGACCGGCAACCTGACATTGACACTCAACTATGAGCGCTTTGATTTCAGAACGGAGTTCTACGGCTCCTGGGGTGCGGAGTATTTCCAAAGCTATCGCCTCAACATGAACCCCACCGGCCACCTGAACTTCAAAACCGGGCTGGCCGATCAGTTCTGGCATGGCGCCGGCACCAGCAACGAGTTTCCCATTCTGCGCTATCCTGACCAGAACGGCAACTTCAGCAAGATGTCGGACTTCTTCCTCGATAAGGCCAATTTTGTTAAATGCAACCTGATACAGATAGGCTATACCGTTCCCAAATGGATCAAGGGCGTACAGAGCCTGCGTATCTATGCGTCGATACAAAACCCCTTTACCATCACCAGCTACTCGGGCCTGAACCCTGATCTTCCCTGGTACAGCGGGGTAGGGTACAACGGCGTGGACAATTTCCAGGCCATCCCCTCGAGAGTGCTTTTATTCGGCCTAAACCTCAATTTATAATCATCCTGCTTATAAAATATATTGTATGAAACGACTCTTTCCATCAACAGTCCTTTGCCTGTCCTGCGGCATCGCCCTGTCCATACTCCTTACAGGATGTAAAAAATCGCTGCTCGACGTTTCCAACAACAGCTCCGCCGTGCAGACCTCGCAATACTTCACCACCGTGGCCCAGTGCAATACCTCCACGCAGGTATGCTATCGCTATATCGACTGGGACAGCTGGTGGCAGATACTCAACTGGCGTTATCTTTCCGGCGAAGCCGCCAGCGACAATGGCTGGATCGGTAATACCTACCAGGCCACACACGCCACCTACAATGCCGTCAGCGAATACACCCTCGACGCAGGCAACGACCGCAACGAAGCCCAGTGGATAGAGCTGTATAAAAGCATCGGTATCTTCAACAGTACCATCGAAGGTATTCAGGGTGCGCCGATCGACGACGTCAACAAGAACAAGTTTCTCGCCGAGCTGAAGTTCCTGCGCGCCTGGTGCTATTTCGACCTCGTGCGCAACTACGGCGGCGTTCCGCTGGTACTGAAGATCTATCCGGCCAATACGCACCTGCCACGCAATACGGTCAAAGAAGTATACGACCAGCTGGCCAACGACCTGAAAGCCGCTGCCGCCGTGCTGCCGAAGAAAAGCGCCTATCCCGCCTCCGATAAATTCAGGGTTTCTTCCGGGGCCGCCTGGGCATTGCTGGCAAAAATATACCTGTACGCAGAAGATTGGACCAATGCGGAGAACGCAGCGCTGCAGGTGATCAACAGCAACGACTACCAACTGGAAACCAGTTTCGGTACGCTTTGGGACTACAACTACAAAAACGGACAGGAATCGGTCTTCGAAGTACAGAACGCTTCCTCGCAAAACCCTGCGCTGCCTTCCTGCGCATTGTACCTGATGAACGGTGTTCCCGATGGCGGCTGGGGCTATTACTCGGTGACCAGCGATCTCGAAAATGCCTATATCAATGCCGGCGACAGCATCCGCAAAGTGTGGACCATCAATCGCCAGGGCAAACCGGTAGCGGGCGATCCCAACAATACCAGCTTTAATGGTGGTGGCTACCCGGCCACGCAATCCAAATCGGGCCGTTTCTCGCGCAAATGGTACGTGCCGAAATCGCAGCGTCCCGCCAACGGACTCTATGGCCGGGACGATATTATTCTGCGCTTCGCCGACGTGCTGCTGATACATGCTGAAGCCTGCGCTATGCAGAATAAAACCGCCGACGCGCTCACGTCGCTGAAAAAAGTACGCGACAGGGTAGGGCTGACCACCGATATGAGCCTGACCGGCTGGAACCTTATCAATGCCGTACGCACGGAAAGAAGATTGGAAATGGCGTTTGAGGGCGATCGTCTCTACGATATCCGCCGTTGGAAAAACCCCGCAGGCAAACCGGTTATCACCGATATATTCGGCCCCAACGGCAGCTTCGTACTATACAATACACAAACGAGCACGGATATCTTTGAGACGAAGAATACCATCGAAACCCAAACCAAGGGTATCCATTTCGACCCGGCCGTTCACCTGCTGTGGCCCATCCCCAACAGCGAGCTCGTGGCCTCGGGCAACGTGGTGAAGCAAAATCCCGGATACAACTAGTGAATAGTGAATGGTGAATAGTGAAGAAGATAGATTTCACTATTCACCATTCACTATTGACTATTCACTTAAAAAATAATTGACACCAATGAAAACCATGCGCCATCTGATTTTTGCCCTTATCGCACTGCCCGCCAGCTGGCTGATCTGCAATTGCAAAAAAGGCGGCGACGGGGCATTGCCCCCGCCTTCTTCCGGCAACAGCTGTCTTTACAACGGCGTGGACACCTGCAACCAGGCAGCCGCCAAGCTAAAGCTCACCGTCGATTTGAACGGCGTGCAGCAAACCATTCACAGCTTCGGCGCATCGGACGGCTGGACCTGTAAGTTCATCGGCAAATGGGCCGACGTGACCAAAAAGAATAAGATCGCCGACTTGTTGTTCAGCATGGACACGCTGTCCGACGGAACACCCAAGGGTATCGGTCTCTCGCTGTGGCGCTTCAATATCGGCGCAGGCAGCTATGAGCAGGGCGATACCAGCAATATCGCTACCGACTGGAGAAGAGAAGAGTGCTTTCTCAATGCCGACGGCAGCTACAACTGGAACAAACAGGCCGGGCAACAATGGTTTTTGCAGGCGGCGCGACAGCGCGGGGTAAAGTACAGCCTCGGCTTTGCCCTATCCCCGCCTGTATCCATGACCAGGAATGGAAGGGCGTACAACAGCAGCAATACGGCCAGCCTGAATATTGCCGATGGACGGCTGGGCGATTTTGCCGATTTCCTCGCGCAGACGGCGCAACACTGGCAGTTTGACTACATCAGCCCCGTCAACGAACCACAATGGACCTGGGGTTCAGCCTCGGGCGCCGCACAGGAAGGCACACAGGCGCTCAACTCCGAAGTGGCCGACCTGGTGCGTTCGCTCTCGGGCAAGCTGACCGCGCACGGCGCTACCTCCAAGATCATCGTCGGCGAAGCCGGCCAATGGGATTTTCTCTATGGAAGGAATACCGATGGCCGCGGCAATCAAATCAGCGATTTCTTTGCTTCGTCCTCGCCCGACTATATCGGCAACGTGGCGAATACCGTACACGGCATTTCCGCGCACAGTTATTATACTACCTGCCCCGATGACAACATGGTGAGCATTCGCCAGCAGGTGGCGACTAAAATAAAACAAACCGACGCAACGCTGGAAGCCTGGCAAACGGAATTCGGTATACTGGGCAATATCTGCAACGTGTACAACGGTTCGCCGCGCAGTACGGGCATCGACTATGGCCTGTATGTGGCCAAGACAATCCACCACGACCTGACCATTGCCAATGTGGTCACTTTCCAATGGTGGTTGGCCGTCAGCCCTTACAACTACAGCGATGCGCTGGTGTATATCAACGACCCCTCGGGCAATATCAATGTCGACAACTGCAAGCAGGATGGCATCGTCCTCGATTCCAAACAACTCTGGTCGCTGGGCAACTATTCGAGGTTTGTACGTCCGGGTATGAAACGGGTGACCGCCACGATACAAGGGCTGGAAAACCCGGTAACGGCAGCGGCATCGGTGATGGTGTCGGCTTATAAGGACGATGTCAACAAGAAGCTGGTCATTGTCATCGTCAACATCGCCAAACAGCAAAACACGCTGCAGCTGAGCGGTATCAGCGGACTGACGGGCAACCGCCTCGACAGCTACCTGACCGACGGGCAGAACAGCCTGAAAAGATCCTTCACCACCGCGGATAATATCGTGGTGCCGGCCAGCTCGATTGTAACGTTAACGGGAACTTATCAATAGATGCTTCGTATCCTATCGGTATCGATACTACTCATTGCGAGCCTTTCCCTGCGGAAGACAGTCGCGCAAACCGCGCCGGCTGTCTTCGCACGGAAAGCAACGAATACGCTTTCGCTGGAAGGGATTTGGCGGTTTAAGCCGGACCCTTTCGTAACGGGCGTCAGCAGCAACGGGGTGCAGCTGTTTTCCAACCTGCCGGAAAAGATAACGCTACCCGGCTCAACCGACCAGGCCTGCAAAGGATACCGGTCGGAGGACATGAACTCGTTGCGGCTCACGCGCCTGTTTGAATACAAGGGCGCGGCCTGGTATGAGAAAGATGTTTTTATCCCGGCGGGCTGGAAGGGGAAAGAGGTACGTCTCTTCCTGGAACGCGCGCATTGGGAAACCGCCGTATGGATAAACGACCATCCTGTGGGAAAAAGGGAAAGCCTTTCCGCGCCCCATGTATACGACATAACGGCATGGCTGCACCCGGATAAAAAAAATACCGTCCGCATCCGGGTGGACAATAACCTGATCTATAATATCGAGTACAGCCACGCCGCCAGCGCCGAAACACAAACCAACTGGAATGGTATCATCGGCCGCATCGAGCTGCAGGCCCTCGATAAGATTCATATCGACGAGGTGCAGGTATACCCGCGTCCCGAACAACACAGCGCGGAATGCAGGATTACCGTGCATAATAATAGCAAAGCGCCGGTGAAGGGGATACTGCAATTGACGCCGGCTCGCAACAATCTTTTTCCTTTCGCTCCGGTATCCGCACCGTTCTCGGGCACTGATTCACTGATAGCAGTCTCGGTCAATCTGCCATTGGGCGATAAGACGCACACCTGGGACGAGTTCGACCCGGCCCTCTATAGGGTTGCGGTGCAAATGCAGGCGGAACAGGAAGGCGTACAGCAACGGGACAGCATAGAACAGTCATTTGGGCTACGGACCATTGGCACAAAGGGCACTCGCTTTACAGTTAATGGCCGCGAAAGCTTTATTCGCGGCACGGTCAACTCGGCCGAGTTTCCGCTGACGGGTTATCCGCCGATGGACACCGCTGCCTGGTTACATATATTCCGCGTATGCCGCGCCTATGGTCTCAATGCCGTTCGCTTTCATTCCTGGTGTCCGCCGGAAGCAGCCTTTACCGCCGCGGATGAAACGGGCATGTACCTGCAAATCGAAAACACCGACTGGCGGTTTACCATCGGAAAAGATCCAGCCGTCAACAAATTCCTGACGGAAGAAGCCGACAGAATATTGCGCACCTACGGCAACCATCCTTCCTTCATGATGTTTTGCGAAGGCAACGAGCTGGCAGGGCCATCGGTTAACAGCTTTTTATCCAACCTGGTAGCGCAATGGTCCAAAGACCCGCGCCACCTGTACACCGGCAGTTCGGGCTATCCCGTGGTGCCGGGCAACCAATACAACGACTACTACGGCGCCCGTCCGCAACACTGGAAAGAGGGATTGAACGGACGCTTCAATGCGCAGCCCTTGAATACGCAGTACGACTATTCGGACTATGTAAAGAAATTCACCATACCGATGATCACCCATGAAATCGGTCAATGGTGCGTATACCCGGATTATGATCAAATCCCGAAATACACGGGGGTGCTGCGACCATACAACTACGAGCTTTTCCGCGAGTCGCTGCGCGAACATCATATGGCCGGGCTGGCCAAAACGTTTACGCTGGCCTCCGGTCGGTTCCAGGTGATACAGAAAAAGGAAGAGATAGAATCTTACCTGCGTACCCCCGGCCTGGGTGGTTATCACCTGCTGCAACTAAACGATTTCCCGGGGCAGGGTACCGCGCCGGTAGGCGTAGTGGATGATTTCTGGGCCCCGAAGTTTTATACGGATGCGAAAGAGTTCAGCCGGTTCCAGTCGGCCCGCGTATTGCTGCTTCGAACCGGCGCATTTACCTGGACAAACGACCAGCCTTTTACCGGCGACATCGAATTGGCTAATTTCGGCAGCGGTATATTGAAGAAGGCGACGACGGAATGGACACTGGAATATCCCGATGGCAGGATATATGCGCAGGGGCATTTCAACCAGAACGATATAGCCGTGGGAAGCCCGATACCATTGGGCCATCTCCGCATCGATCTGGGAAAGATACAAACAGCCACGGCGCTGATGCTTCGCGTGCACCTCGGCGGCACCAACTGTAGCAACGCATGGGAGATATGGGTATACCCGAAAACGCTTCCGGCATCGCCCGCAACAGGATTTATCGTCGCCTACGATTGGAACGATAGTGTAAAACAGGCATTGCGGCAGGGCGCAAAAGTGTTGCTGCTGGCCGACACCGCAAAAGTCCTTTCGGATGCGGACCCCGTGTTTTCCGGTATTTCCTGGAATACGGTATGGTCGGGTATGCCGCCCAACCTGCTGGGCATTTTATGCGACCCGCGGCACCCGGCCTTACGCCATTTTCCCACGGAGTTTCATTCCAACTGGCAATGGTGGGACCTGGTGAGGCATTCCAAACCGATGATGCTAGACAGCATGCCAGCAAACTTTTTGCCGGTCGTTCAAATGATCCCCGACTGGAACAACAACAAGAAAATCGGCTTGCTGTGGGAAGCAAAAGTGGGTAAAGGCTCTTTGCTGGTAGCCGCCATCGACCTGCGGCATGATATGGCGCACCGGCCCGTGGCCGCGCAGCTGCTGTACAGCCTGGAAAAATATATGGCGGGCGAGGCGTTCGCTCCGCAAGACAGTTTATCGATGGACAGTATTGATATGCTTTTTAAAAAATAACACATGAAAATGCGCTATGGCCTGTCACTGGTACTACTGTTGATAGCAGGTAGTCTATGGGCCCAGCAGTCCGATTACCTGGCGGGTGTAAAGGAAGCCCTGCAAAAGAAATGGCCGGACAACAGGACCATCAACCTCGTATTCCACGGCCATTCCGTTCCCTCGGGCTATTTCAGAACACCCGAGGTAAGGACATTCGATTCCTATCCGTTTATCGTATTCCAGGAACTAAAAAAACGTTACCCTTATGCGGTCATCAACGTTATCACCACTTCCATCGGTGGCGAAAACTCTTCCCAAGGGCTCAAGCGCTTTAAGAAGGAAGTGTTGCCGCACCGGCCCGATGTATTGTTTATCGATTATGCGCTGAACGACCGGACAATGGGCGTGGCGCAATCGAGAAAGAATATCGAACAGATGGTAAAGATTGCGCAGCGCAGGAAAATCCCGGTCATCCTTATGACCCCTTCGGCCGATGAAAAGGTAGACCTGCTGCAGCCGGGCAACGAGCTGGAACAGTTTGCGGATATGTTGCGACAACTGGCGGAGCAATACCATGTAGGACTTGCCGACAGCTATCGGCAGTTTAAGCAGCTGGTGGAGGAAAAGAAAAACCTGCACGACTATATGGCGCAGTCGAACCACCCCAACAGACAAGGACACGAACTGATAGCTATGGAAATATTACGTTATTTTTAAAACACCACTCAACGAATGACGGCAACAATGAAGCATTGTAAAAAATTCGTCTTGCTGGCTTGTCTATATGTCAGCACCTGGCAGGCAAAAGCGCAGGAGTCGCTCTCGCTGGCAGGCGAATGGACGGTAAAGCTGGACGAACAGAAAACAGGCGAGCAACAGCAATGGTATAAGCAGCATTTCGATAGGAAGATACAATTACCCGGCACGCTCGACGATGCCGGTATCGGCCATCCGCCCGCACCCGTGAAAGGCATTACCAAAGACGTGATGCTTCACCTCGCCCGCAGGCATTCCTATATCGGCCAGGCCTGGTATGCCCGTGAAATAGTGGTGCCCGCCGGCTGGAAAGAAAAATGCATCCGGCTGCAGCTGGAAAGAGTCATATGGAATACCCGCGTGTGGGTCGACGGTCAGGAGGCAGGCACACAGGAAAGCCTTTCCGCGCCGCACGAATACGATCTGAGCAAATGGCTGACTCCGGGCAGGCATTTAATCGTTATCCGCATCGACAACACCCGCCAATACGAGATCTCTCCCAATGATATGGCGCATGCCTATACCGAAGGCACACAGATCATCTGGAACGGTATCATCGGCAAAATAAAACTCGAAGCGACCAATAGAGCGCGTATCAGCTCCCTGCAGGCCTATCCATCCGTGAAGGATGCATCGGTTAACATTGATGTGCTACTGCAAAACGATCAACCCGGTACGGAAAAAAGAAATATACAGGTGCAGGTGCTTGACAGGAATAAAAAAGTGGTCGCCGACCGCCACATGGATATCGTACTGCAACCCGGCGAAAGCAAACAATCGGTCACGCTGGCGCTACCCGGCTTTACGGCATGGGATGAGTTCAATCCCTACCTGTATACCGTTCGGGCGCAGCTCAGCAGCGGGCAGCCGGCCAACAAGGACATCATGTCCGTTGCTTTCGGCATGCGCAGCCTCGATAACCACAACAGCCTGCTCTGGATAAACGGCCGCCGCCTGTTCCTGCGCGGTACGCTGGAGTGCAATATATTCCCGCTCACCGGCCATCCGCCGATGGATAAAAAAGGCTGGCTGAAAGTATTCACCACCGCCCGGGCCTATGGATTGAACCACCTGCGTTTTCATTCCTGGTGCCCGCCGGAAGCGGCTTTCGAAGTGGCCGATTCCCTGGGCGTGTATGTGCAGGTAGAGCTGCCGTTGTGGAATAAAAAGGCCGGCATGGACCCGCGCGTGGATGAATTTGAAAAAGCGGAAGCGCTGCGCATCAGCCGTTCCTATGGCAATCATCCTTCTTTCTGCTTCTGGTCGATGGGCAACGAGCTGGACGGCGATTTCGCCTGGCTCGCCAATATGGTGAGTTCCCTGCGGCAATCCGACCCGCGCCACCTGTATACTTCTACCACCTTCACCTTCCAGGCGGGACATGGCAAATGGCCCGAGCCGGGCGATGACTATTATATCACGCAATACACCAAAAAAGGCTGGGTAAGGGGACAAGGCATCTTCAACACCTATCCGCCGGATTTCAAAACGGACTATACCCAATCGATCGACAGCATACCCGTTCCTATTATCATCCATGAAATGGGGCAATACTCCGTATATCCCAACATGGCGGAGATAAGCAAATACACCGGCGTGCTGGACCCGCTCAATTTTAAAGCCGTGCGCAACGATCTCGTCCAAAAGAATATGCTGCAGCTGGCGCCCGCCTTTACAAAAGCAAGCGGAAAATTCTCGGCGCATCTCTACAAGGAAGAAATAGAACGCGCATTGCGCACCAGGGGCATGAGCGGGTTTGAGCTATTGGACCTCCACGATTTTCCCGGGCAGGGCACGGCGCTCATCGGCATACTCGATGCCTTCTGGGACAGCAAGGGACTCGTGACGCCGGAGGAACATCGTATGTATTGCTCGGCCGTAGTGCCGCTGATCCGTTTCGACAAAGCCATCTACACCAACCACGAAACCTTTACCGCCACGGCAGAAGTCGCCAATTTCGGCCGGAGCGCCATCAGCAATGGCTTGCTGGTATGGAAGGCCAGCAACACAGCCGGGCAGGTGATCGCCAGCGGAAAGCTGCCGCCGCAAAACATTGCCCTGGGCAACGACCAGGACCTGGGCGCTTTCTCCTTCGAACTGAAAAGCATACAGAAAGCATCCGTCATTACCATAGAAATGCAATTGCAGGGCACGCCCTATAAAAATAAATGGAGGATATGGGTATACCCGGAAAAGATTAGTTCGGAGTTCGAAGTTCGGAGGTCGGAAGCTCGCAAACCAGCGGGAACGGATATCGTGTCTACCAACAGCACCGCCCAAGCCCTGCAGTGGCTACAGCAAGGAAAAAAAGTATTGCTCAATCCCGATACGGCGGATATCGATGGCGTCGCCGGCCGGTTTGCGCCCGTATTCTGGAGCCCCGTGCATTTCCCCAACCAGCCCGGCACCATGGGTATCCTGTGCGATCCGAAGCACCCCGCATTGAAAAACTTTCCCACCGATTTTTATTCCGATTGGCAATGGTGGGACCTGATCACCTCTTCCAAGGCCATGGTGCTCGATTCGCTGCCCGCGATGACACCGCTGGTAACAGTCATCGACAACTTCTTTAAGAACCGCCGCATGGCCGAAGTGATAGAAGCCCGGGTGGGCAAGGGCCGGCTGATACTGGTATCGGCCGATATTACCCATGCGCTGGACAACAGACCGGCTGCACGGCAACTGCGCTATAGCCTGGAACAATATATGGCCAGCGAGGCGTTTAAACCCGCCACGGAACTGACCGGCGAACAGCTAAAAAAACTCGCTGGTGGCGATCTATCAAAAGCAGTAGGAGAGAAGCTGTCGCAGGCGGCACAGCAATACCGCTATTTTATGAAGCAGGTGCCGAAAGACAGTTTTCCCGAAACCTTCAGTCCCGCTACCGGCAAATGGGGGATGGGCGGCACGGGCTCCTGGATGTCGGGTTTCTATCCCGGCGCACTGCTGTATTTGTTCGAAGCCACACGCGACTCGGCGCTCTACCGCGAAGCGCTGGCAAAAATGAAACCGCTTGAGAAAGAGCAATACAATACCAATACGCACGACCTGGGATTTATGATGTATTGCCCTTTCGGCAATGCACGCAGGATAGCGTTCGATACATCGTATCGGCGCATCATACTCAACAGCGCGCGTTCGCTGGCCAGCCGTTTTAGTCCAGTGACGGGCTGCACGCGTTCCTGGAATTCGGCCCCGTCACAGTTTATGGTCATCATCGACAATATGATGAACATGGAATTGCTCTGCGAGGCCACGAAGCTGTCGGACGACTCTTCTTTCTATCGCATCGCCACGACCCATGCCAACACCACGCTCAAAAATCATTTCAGGCCCGATTATAGTTCTTATCACCTCGTCATATATGACCCCGCTACGGGACGGGTGCAGAAAAAACAAACCGTGCAGGGAGCATTCGATGAATCGGCCTGGTCGCGCGGACAGGCCTGGGGACTCTATGGCTACACCATGATGTACCGCGAAACAAGGGACCCGAAATACCTCGCGCAGGCGGAGCATATCGCCAACTTTATTCTATCACACCTGCCCGCGGATAAAATACCCTACTGGGATTACAACGCGCCGGACATCCCGAATACCAGCCGCGATGTATCGGCGGGGGCCATCGCCTGTTCGGCCCTGCTCGAATTGTCGGGCTATGCATCGCCCGCATCGGGGGCGACTTATAAAAGCGAAGCGGAAGCCATGCTGCGCTCGCTGATGTCGGCCGGCTATGCCGCAAAGCCCGGCAGCAACGGCGGTTTCCTGCTAAAGCATGGCACCGGCAATCACCCTAAAAATTCAGATATAGATGTATCGCTTATCTACGCCGACTATTATTATATAGAGGCGTTGATGCGATACAAACAACTGTTGTATGCTTCTGCAACGCGGGCATTCGATGCGCACACGGAGGCCGACAGCCTGCTGGCAAGACACAAAAGACATTTGCTGAATACCGCTATACCGAATCATCCGGAAGCCATCGCCGCGGCCTGGAACCCCGACAGCCAATGGCCCGACATATCGTATACCGATGGTCAGCGCGCCAACTGGCAGCTGTTGCGACACCTGGAAAGGGTCAGGGATCTGTCGCTGGCCTGGTCGAACCCCACGTCGAGGTATTACCACGATCCACAACTATGGCGGGTCATCAGCGGAGGATTGGACCACTGGCTGAAAAAAAGGTATTGGAACAGCAACTGGTGGCACAACGAAATCGGTGTCCCGCAATTGATGCGGGACATTATTGTCTTATTGCGCGGGCAGTTGGACAGCGCCCGTATGCGGCAATCGCTGGAGGTGATGGGTCAATATCACCTGCAACCGAAAGGAGCGGGAGCCAACCTCGTTTGGAGCGCCGCGCTGGGCCTGCATTACGGCGCCCTGACGGGCGACGAGGCATTGCTGAAACACTGCGCCGATCTTATCAAAGGCGAAATAGCCATCACCACCGGTGAGGGCGTGCAGCCCGATTATAGTTTCCATCAGCACGGGGCAAGATTACAGATGTACCAGTATGGCGCGGCCTTTCTCGAAAACAATGTGCTGCTGGCCTGGGAGCTACAGGGTACCCGTTGGGCATTCCCCTACGATAAGATACGCGTGCTGTCCGACTTTACGCTGCGGGGATGGCAATGGATGGCCCGCGGCGTCAATACCGTGCCGGGCACCATGGACAGGTCCGCCAGCCGCATAGGCGCGCTACGCAACGCCGATATCCGGAAGCTGGTGCCCTACCTGTGCAGCATCTGTCCGGAGTACGCGAAAGCATTCCGGGCCCTGGGCGAGTGGCAGGCGGGAAGAGGGCAAGCGCTCGACGGATTTCGTTATTATCCCTGCTCGGATTTTACTGCTTACCAACAGCCTGCCTTCAGCTTTTTCCTGAAAACACTGTCGGACAGGACACTGGCCACCGAATCCATCAACAGCGAGAACCTGAAGGGCAAACTGCTCAACAGCGGAGACGCTTATGTTATCAGAAGGGGGAATGAATATTATAACCTGATGCCGGTATGGGATTGGACAAGGCTGCCGGGCGTAACGGCTTTTGAGGGCGCGGAGAGAATCGCGCGCCGTCCCTTTACCGGCAGCGTGTCGGGCGACAAAGACGGGCTGACCGTGATGGACTATGTCATGGAGGGCAAAGACGGGCAATCGCTCAGCGCCCGGAAATACTGGGCCTGTCACGACGGCGTGGTGGTTTGCCTGCTGGCGGGGCTTCGGCAAAACAACCTGTCCGGCGGCGCTTATACTACGTTGGACCAATGCCGGTGGCAGGGCGATGTAACAGAAAATAGCCCGGCAAACCGGCTGCAGCCGGGCCGTCATATATCCGATTCCGCCCAATGGCTATACCATAACGGCGTAGGCTATATCTTTTTACAACCTTCCGCTGTTGAAGTCCGCCTGGAAAAAGCCAGCGGCAGCTGGGCCGCCATCAATGCTTCGCTGCCGGATTCGACGGTTACGGAAAACGTCTTCCTGCCCACGCTGCTACATAAAAAGGCGGACAAAAATACGGGTTATGTGCTGGCCCCCGGTGCCACGGCGGCGCAGGTGAGCGAATTGGCCAATAACCCTTCCTGGAAAATATTGCGCAACGATAGCAATTGCCAGGCCATACGGTTTAAGGATGGAACGGTCATGTGCGCTTTTTATACAAAAGATTCGCTGGTAATCAGCAAGACAAAGACAATAACGGTCGACAAATCCTGTCTGCTGCTGCTATCAGGGCCCGTTATATATGCCGCCGACCCTACACAAAAAGGAGAAACGATAGCGTTGAACGGCATTCAGCAAAAAACATGGTATCTTCATCTGCCCGTGGGTGGCAATACCGCCTCGTGGATGATAAATTGGCCTTAAACCGAACTGATGTTTTTACTGCTGCTGATTCCTCTTTCTTTTATCATTATTTTTTTAACGGGAAGTATTCTGCTCGCCCGAACATATTCCCTTGCACGGATCTCCGCGACGTGGCCTTCCTCTCCGGCAACCATTCTTTCCTGCCGCATCAGAACTTATTCCGACGCCAATAACAACAGGGAGTGGACGATACGCATCCGCTACACATTCCAGGTGGAGCAGGCAACATTTGAAAACAAAAGGGTTTTCTTCGCCGGGCTTATCACCGGCCAAAACAAGAAGAAAATGTTTCTGCTGGAAGAAGCATATAAAAAAGGAGAGCAGGTTAAAGTCTTCTATAATCCCGCCAATCCACAAATAGCAACGTTGGAAACCGGCGTCTACCCGACACTACGCCGGTACCTGTTTTTCTCGGTCGCCGGCCTGATTTTTTCATCGGCCGTATTCATCGGTCTTTTGTTGCGATAAAGATTCTATGTGCGTGACTGTTTCTTTTTTCTTTCCAGGTACATATTCAGCAGCATCAGCCCCAGCACCACGTTGACCATCATAAAGACATTGACGTAGGTATTGTTGAAAAACAGGCTCCACTGGATTTTCGGCGAAGGAAGTTTATTCAGCAAGTCGCCGGTGACACCGTCGCCGGACGTCCAGTTGACCCGGGCGATACCAAATAGCAGGAAGCCGATAAGCATGGTCCCGAAAAACAGGCCGATACCCCGGATGATCTTTTTATCGATATAGGTTTTCGTGGCAGGGGCAATCTGCTGATGGGCGATGGCTTCCATCACGTTCTGGGTAAAACGGAGCGAGGGTTCGTCCAGCTCGAGCGATTGCGCCATCAGCTGGTGCGCATCGAGCAACGCGTGGTATTGGTCGCGCCATTCCTGTTGGGTGGCGATCAGCCCTTCCACGAAGCGTTTCTCCTCTTCGCTGCTGATACCGTCGATATAGTCCCACAAACGGTCGTCTATATGTTGTTGCTCGTGCATACGACTGGTTTTATAAAGTTACGTTATACAAGGTCTTTTACCTCCTGCGTAAAATGTTTTTCCATTTTTTCCCGGAGCCGCTGCCGGGCGCGGTGCAGCTTTACCTTGATGGTATTGGGCTCGATGCCCAGTATCCGCCCGATTTCTTCCAGGCTTTGCTCGCCTTTATAGAATAAGGTAATGATTTGCGCGTCGTCGGGGCTCAGCAATCGAATGGCCTGGTTCACCATGGCCACCCGCGATTTTTGCTCCACCTGGTTGGCCCGCAGCCCGCTGTCGAGCGTATCGGCGGCGGCAAACACCCGATCATCATCGAGCGATTTGATATCGGGCCTCTTCTTCCGCAAAAAGCTCAGACAGCTGGTATGCACGATCGTATATAGCCAGGTGCTGAACCGGGCATCCCCGCGAAAATCGGCCAGGCACCGGTAGGCCTTGATAAACACGTCCTGGGCGATTTCTTCAGCATCCTCCCGCGCGGGGGCATAGCGCAGGCAGAGCGTAAACACAAATTGCCGGTAACGACCCACCAGCTCCGCATAGGCCTGCTGATCGCCCTGCAGTACCCTGCTGATGATGGAGTTATCGTTTGGACCGGTTTGCATCAATGGCGTATAAGACTACATATATTATGGACAGGTTACAGGGCCAACCTGCAAAATAACCGCTTTTTTTGCCGGCAGGCTGTAACCCCGGCCCCCCGGCCGTAGTCATACCTGTAACCCGGCCGGAAAACCGGTCGTCTGATACCAATAGTTCTCATACAAAACAAAACACTCGTCTATGAACGCACAGGAAATGCTGGTTGCCATTATGATCCCGCTGAGCTTTTTCGCCCTGGTCTTTGGCATCATATACATGCAGAAAAAGGAAAACCTCGCCATGCTCGAAAAAGGGTTTAATCCCCGCGACCGCAGCCACCGTCCGATCCCTACACCTTACAAAAACCTGAAATGGGGCCTGCTCCTCGTCGGAGCCGGGATGGGCTTGCTGTTCGCCTTTTTTATCGACCATAATACCCCCGATATCCATGGCGGCGACAATGTGCCCATCTATTTTTCGCTTATTGCCATTGGCGGCGGCCTCGGGTTGGTCGGTTCCTTTTTCGCCGAAAAGAAAGAGCTCCTGCACCACCGGGAGCAGGAACGGGCGAATGGCTGATATACCATTATATATACTACTCCTTTATATACATAAAGCACCCCACCGGGTGCTTTATTTTTACCCGTATTTTTACGGTCGTAGTTTTCTAGCAAGGATTTTGCTTGTAGCATTCCAACTCAAACTATGCCCCTATATGAAAAAGACGTACTTGTTCCTTTTGTCCATCCTGGTTGTATCGGGTGCCATGGCCCAGCTAAAGACAACGACCAAATGCCCCGATTTCGTCGTGGACATATTAGACGGCAAGGTGAATGGCTTAAAGGCCAATGCACCCATTTATGATATCAAAGCTAAATTTCCCTGTTCCAGCAGCATCGCGGAAGAGGGGAGTGGCGCCAAATGCGGCGCGGGTGTTTTTTTTAAGGACCGCGATGTAAAGTTTTATACGGACCGCGACTATATCGAAATCGGCCCCAAATTCAAGGGTACGATGGCCCCGGCCCTGTTGGGTGCCAAACGCGGCAGCCTTTTCAGCAAATTGGGGAATCCCATTATGAAGGATGATAAATGGGACGCTTACCAAACGTCTTATGGCACGCTGGTGCTGCATTACGATGCCGCCGGCAAGGTCAACCTGATACAGTTCAGCACCTATGGCACGGATTTATTGAACCTTTGCGAGTAAACGATACAAATGTTGACTATTTATCTATTGCGCCACGGGCAAACCGAATGGAATGCCGAGGGTGGCAAATACCTGGGCAGAACAGATCTTCCCCTTACAGAAAAAGGCCTTGCACAGGCGCAGGAAGCAGCCAGTCAGCTGACCGGCATCCGCTTCGACGCCGTTTATTCGTCGCCCCTGCAGCGCGCTTATAAAACGGCGCAGATTGCCGGCGGCGGCGCCCCGGTAATGCCCGATACAAGATTGCTCGAAACGGATTTCGGCGCCTGGGAGGGGAAGACAAAAGAAGAAACACAAAAAGAAGATCCCGCACTGACGGCAAGCTGGGAAGAGGACCCGTCGAAAACAAGGGCGGGTGGAACGGGAGAAACGGCGCTGAATGTGCTGACCCGGGTAAATGAGTTTTTTACCGAGCTGCAACAGCGGCATAGCGAAGGCAACATCCTCGTGGTGGCGCACAACGGCGTCAACCGTTTTTACCTGTCGCACAAGCTGGGCATGCCGCTAAAGAACTACCACCAGCTGATCCAGGAAAATTCCACCATCACTGAATTTACCCTCGATAAGGAAGGGTTGCTGGTGCTGCATAAGCTGAACAGCAAGATGTGAGTGGTGAATGGTGAATAGTGAATCATTTGCGACGCAAACGGATTCACCATTCACCATTCACTATTCACTATATTCTCTCCAGCCCGCTGAAGAAGAAATCGCCTTCAATCTTCGCATTCTCATCGCTGTCGCTGCCGTGGATGGCGTTTTCACCCAGGGAGGAAGCAAACAATTTGCGGATAGTACCGGCATCTGCCTTGGCGGGATCGGTGGCACCTATCAGCTGGCGGAAAGAGGCTACGGCATTGGGCTTTTCAAGAATGGCCGCGATAATGGGGCCGCTGCTCATGAAAGACACCAGCTCGCCATAGAAAGGACGGGCCGCGTGAACGGCGTAAAATTCGCCCGCTTTTTCCGCGCTCAGCCTGGTTTGCTTCAGCGCCACGATCGTATACCCTTCCTTGATAATCCTGTCTAAAATAGCCCCGGCATGTCCCTTGGCCATGGCATCCGGTTTAATCATAGTGAATGTTCTATTGCTCATAGTTCCGTTTTTGGCCCGCAAAACTACAATATTTTCCCCTACCTTCGCCACCGCTTTATGAAGCCCGTTACAGACATATTTCCGTTGCTTGACCAGCCCCGGCAGGTGGTTATTACCACCCACCAGAAGCCTGACCCCGACGCGATGGGGTCCTCGCTGGGTCTTGCCCATTTCCTGCGCTCCCTCGGCCACCAGGTGACCGTTATCTCGCCCACCAACTGGGCGGCTTTCCTCAACTGGATGCCCGGCAGCCAGGACGTCATCGATTTCGAACTGAAAAAAAGCGAGGCCGAAGCCGCACTGGCAAAGGCCGAGTGGCTGTTTTGCCTCGACTTCAACACACTGCCCCGTACCAAGCACCTGGCCCCCCTGCTGCAACAGCTGCAATGCGTCAAAATATTGATCGACCATCACCAGCAACCCGAAACGACCGCTTTTACGTATGGTATCAGCGACGTGTCGAAAAGCTCCACCAGTGAAATGATATATGACCTGATCGCCGGCAGCGGCCATGCCGACCGGATCAGTCTGCCCATTGCCGAATGCCTGTATGCCGGCATCATCGGCGATACCGGTTCCTTTCGCTATCCCTCCGCCTCGGCCCATGTGCATGCCATCGTGGCCCGGCTCAAGGAAACGGGGCTCAACCATACCAAGGTGCATGAAAATATCTACGATAATTTCCTCGAAAACCGCCTCCGGTTTATCGGCATGGTATTGCTGCATCGCATGGAAATTATGTACGAGTACAACACGGCCCTGATCTCCATATCGAAAAATGACCTCCTGCGCTTCGATATCAAGACAGGCGACACCGAAGGCCTGGTCAATTTCCCCCTGTCGATACAGGGCATCAAGATGGCCGCCATCGTCATCGACCGCGACGAAGAACGGAAATGGAGCTTCCGCAGCAAGGGCGATTTCGATACCAATACCTTCGCCCGCAAATATTTCGAGGGCGGAGGCCATTACAACGCCTCGGGCGGCCGGAGCCAGGACCCCCTGGAAAAAACCGTCGCCAAATTCAAGCAGGCCATCAAGGAAAACGCATCGTTATTACAATAAACATATATCAACTGAGCCTAAAATAATAACTTTTAAAAATGAAAAAACTCACGGGATCGTTCCTGCTGCTTGCAGGATTGGCGTTATTGAGCTCCTGCGGCAATACAGGGTACAAAAGAACGAAAAGCGGCATCTTATATAAGCTTATCACCAGCGGCCACGATTCGCTGCTGAAACCGGGAAGCGTTATGCGGCTCGACTTCAAGGTAAAGCTGGGCAGCACCGACTCCGTCCTCAATTCCTCGTACGACAAGGCGCCTGCTTTTATAACGATCCAGCCGGCCAACCCGATGGGCGGCGACAATTATGACCCCTCCGAAGTTTTCCCGCTGCTGCACAACAATGACAGCGCCGTGGTGATCCAGATGGTGGATTCCCTTCTGAAGAAAAACCCGATGGGCCTGCCTCCCTTCCTGAAAAAAGGCGATAAGATTGTCTATACCTTCAAGGTAAGCCATGTCTATGCCAACGATGTCGAAGCCCAGGCCGACAAACAGGCGGCACAGGCCAAGGAACGTGCAAAAATGGAAGAAGAGCAGCAGAAAGAAATGGCCAAAAGGAAGAAAGAAGCCGAAGAAGACCTGAAGACCGAGCTGCCCGAAATGCAGAAATGGCTGGCCGATAAAAAGATCAATGCCCAGCAAACCGGTCGCGGCACCTTCGTGGAAGTAAAAAATCCGGGCGCAGGCCTGCAGGCCGATTCCGGCATGTATGCTTCGATACGCTACACCGGCAAAACACTGGCCGAAGGCAAGGTGTTCCAGTCAAATATGGATAGCATTCAGCAGGCATTTACTTTCATGGTAGGTACCGGCGGTTCCATTCCCGGCTTCGACGAAGGCGTGAAACTGTTTAAGAAAGGCGGCAAAGGCACGCTCTACATCCCCGGCGCGCTGGCCTATGGCAAAAACCCGCCTCCCGGCTCGCCCTTCAAACCCAATGAATCGCTGATATTCGATATCGTTGTGGAAGACGTATCGGCCACACCGCCCTCTCCCAAAAATGCACCGGCCGCCGCCCACGTTGCAGTGGATTCCCCGAAAGTGGTGAAGAAAAAGAAATAAGCACGGGTTTATAGTGAAAAAATGCCGCCATTTGTGCGGCATTTTTTTTTGCCAGACGACTAAAATTGATAATAAAGCCCCTGCGGGCACCCTTCGATCCTTCGACAGGCCCAGGATAAACTGAGCCCAGGGTGACAATCTCCCGACGTAAACAAAGCTTGCTGTAGCTGCAAATCCAAAGCCAATACCATTCGCGCCCAGCCACCTTTTATCCTCCATCAGCGGAAGCGTATGCTGTATATAATTTTATCGCCTCTATTGCTTCCTTTACATCATGTACCCGTAGTATATGGGCTCCGCCCTGCAAGGCAAGCGTATTGAGCACCGTGGTGCCATTGAGCGCGTCGGCGGCCGAAATCCCCAACGTTTTATATACCGTCGATTTGCGGGAAAGCCCCGCCAGCAGCGGTCTTTCCAACAGCGCAAACAGGGGCAGGTCCTTCAATAACCGGAAATTGTGCGCCTGGTTTTTATCAAACCCAAATCCCGGATCGATGATCATATCGTGGATACCCGCTTTTTTACAGGCAGCCGTTTTAGCAATGAAATAGTCCAGCACCTCCTTCGTCACATCCTCATACTGCGGCTGCCGGTGTAGCTGCCGCAGCTCATTTTTGATGTGCATGCAGATATACGGCACCCCCAGCTGCGCCACCACAGGCAGCATCGCCTCGTCCTGCCCGCCGCTGATATCGTTGACCATGGCCGCACCCGCAGCCACCGCCTCCTTCGCTACCCGCGGATAAAAGGTATCGATGGACAAAACGGCCCCGGGAAACCGCCGGTGAAGCGCCGCCACCGGTTCCAGCACCCGCACCAGCTCTTCTTCCTCGGTCAGCAGACGGCTGCCCGGCCGGGTGCTCTGCCCGCCGATATCCAGCAGGGTAGCGCCTTCCGACAACATGCGGTCTGCCTCCGCCAGCAAGGCGTCCACATCCTCATAGCGGCTACCCGCATAAAAAGAATCGGGCGTACTATTCAGGATACCCATGACCACCGGTTGCGTTATCCGCAGCAGGCGCCCTTTACAATTCAGTGTGAACATTTTGCGTCGTTATCATTATTTTTGAAGGTTATAAAGATATGGCGAAAACCAACCAGCAATACGACGAAGCGGTGAAAAGCAGCCGGGACATTTTTATCAAGAAGACCCGCGATTACGGAACGGCCTGGCGCGTGCTACGCACCATTTCGGTCGTCGACCAGCTTTTTATCAAGGCAAAACGCATCCGTACCATCCAGGAAAAGAAATTGCAGAAGATAGGCGACGATGTCGCCAGCGAGTTCAAGGGCATCCTCAACTATGCCGTAATAGGGCTCATACAGCTGGAGCTGGCGCAGGAAGTCACCGAAGAGCTGAGCGTCGAAAAGACGGCGGCGTTGTACGACGATAAGATCGCCCGCGCCAAAGCGCTGATGGAGGACAAAAACCACGATTATGGGGAGGCCTGGCGCGACATGAGCCAGGAAAGCTTTACCGATCTCATCCTCTCGAAGCTGCTGCGCATCCGTCAAATAATCGGCAACGAGGGTAAGACCCTGATCAGCGAGGGGATAGACGCCAATTACTACGACATCATCAATTACGCCGCCTTTGCGCTGATACTGATAGGAGAGGGTAAGCACGCGGGCTAAAAATAGAAGTCGGATGTCTGATGACAAAGCAGACATCAGACCTCAAACCTCAAAATAAATCGTATGAAAATACTTGTCAACATTGTAAGAGTCATCGTGGGAGTGCTCTTCATCTTCTCGGGACTGGTAAAAGCCAATGACCCGTTGGGATTGAGCTATAAAATGCAGGAGTTTTTCGAAGTATGGGGCTGGAACTTTTTCGACAACTATACTTTGGCGTTCTCGGTATTGATGATCGCCTTCGAGATCATCGCCGGCGTGGCCGTATTGCTCGGCTGGCGCATGAAGCTCTTCAGCTGGCTGTTGCTGCTGCTGATCATCTTCTTTACTTTCCTGACCGGCTATGCGGTGTTCTCGGGCAAGATTCGCACCTGCGGCTGCTTCGGCGACTGCATCCCGCTGACCGCCAACCAATCGTTTACCAAGGACCTGGTGCTGACCATACTCATCATTTTCCTGTTCCGCCAACGCGACCTCATTCGCCCCGTGTTCAAGCCCGGGCTAAGCCTCACGCTGCTGCTGTTGTCTACGGTGTTTTCCTTCGCCTCGCAGGCATGGGTGCTCAAACACCTGCCGGTGGTGGATTGCCTGCCGTACAAAATCGGTAAGAACATCCCGCAACAGATGAAAGTACCGCCGGGCGCCATTCCCGACAGCACGGTGATCACGTTTGTATACAACAAACAAGGTAAGGAGGTGGAATTCACCTCCGATAAGTTCCCCGACGATTTCGACGACTCGCTATACCACTTCGTCAAACGCTACGACAAGCTGGTGCGCCAGGGCAATGCCGAGCCCGCCATCAAGGACTTCGCGCTGAAAACGGCCTCCGGCAACGATACCACGCAGGCCGTACTGGCTAATAAGGGATATACCCTGTTCGTGTTTGTAAGAGACATTGCCGGGCACCGCTCGCTGCGCTCCGATTATGACTGGTTGCACGATGAGTTTAAAGGAAAGAAAGGGGCGTTGTTTATCGTCACCTCCCAACGGGATGCCGTACTGGAGCGCCTCGACAACAAACAGTTCGCCGTCGGCGACGACCTGCTGACCTGCGATTTCGTAGCCGTCAAGACAGCGAGCCGAAACGATGTGACGCTGCTACTGGTCAAAGACGGCACCATCGTCAATAAATGGCCCTATACCAATTTCGACCAGGCGCGGGAAACGCTCGAACATTTGCCCGCCGCTGAAAACCTATAAGGTCTTCAGCAACGATTAACAAAGGAATCAGCGATTCAAAGACCTTATAGGTTTCTTATGCTTCGATACATCACCCGCAAATCACTGTACGGACTGCTCGTCATGCTCGGCGTGGTGGTGGTGGTGTTCTTTCTTTTCCAGGGCTTCGGCGATCCCTCGCGGCTCGTGCTGGGACAACGCGCCGACGCCAGCACACAGGAAAACATCCGCAAGGAGCTGTACCTCGACAAACCGCTCTGGAAACAGTTTTTCCTGTACCTCAACGATGTGTCGCCCATTGCGGTGCATTCGACGGACGAGATTGCACGCAAACAGCTGCACGGCGTTTTTATCGGCGGCCATACAAAGTTCGCCCTCAAAGTGCCTTACCTGCGCCGTTCCTACCAAACCAAGAAAGATGTGTGGCAGATACTGATGGAAGCCTTGCCCGGTACCCTGCTGCTGGCGCTGGCAGCTATGATCTTTGCCACCGTGGCCGGTATTTTCCTCGGCGTGGTGGCCGCTGTCAAAAAAGACAGCTGGATGGACACCGGCGCTATTTTTACCAGCATACTCGGCATCTCCGCGCCCTCTTTCTTTATGGGTATTATCATCGCCTATGTATTCAGCTTTCTGCTGATGAAATATACAGGGCTACACATGGCCGGTAGCTGGTTCGACCTCGACGATATTACCGGCCGGCCGTACCTGACGTTCAAAAACCTGCTGCTGCCGGCCCTCACGCTCGGTATCCGCCCGTTGGCCATCATCACCCAGCTCACGAGAAGCGCCATGCTCGACGTCCTCAACCAGGACTATGTCCGCACCGCCTACGCCAAAGGGCTCGGCAGAAGAACGGTCATATGGAAGCACGCGCTGCGCAATGCGCTCAACCCCGTCATCACCGCCATTACCGGCTGGTTTGCCGAGCTGCTCGCCGGCGCTTTCTTCGTGGAATACATTTTCGGTTGGAAAGGCATCGGTAAGATAACGGTCGATGCCCTGGAAAAGCTCGACTTCCCCGTGGTCATGGGCTCCGTGCTCATCACATCGGCGTTTTTTATCCTTATCAATATCCTTGCCGATCTGCTCTACGGCATCGTAGATCCAAGAGTGAGACTGCAATAAAAGAGTGGATGATTAATTGATGATGACTTCCCTCACCACATTTTCCTTCAGCGCCTCGTTGACGCGCAGGATGATATTTTCCTTCTGAAAGCGGAGCTCTTCGCGGAGCGGGGCCACCTGCGTGGAGATATACAGCTTGTCGCCATATATTTTGATGCTATCGGTGTATTTGGCGATGGTCTTGCCCATCAGCTTTTCCCACAGGTCTACAATCTGCATGGCCTGTATATCACTCTTCATGCGGCTCGTCCGCAGAAATTTTTTCATTGCATCGCCAAGAGAGTATTCGCCCATGGGACAAAGGTACAAAAACCTATAAGGTCTTTAACAACGATTTAAAAAGGCATTTTGCATCCAAAGACCTTATAGGTTTCGTTTTTTTATACTTTTACAATTCTACAATCGCATACCGCTGGTGCAGCTCCACCAGCGCCGCTTCCAGCCGCTCGCGGTGCGTATCGGTAATGAAAATCTGCCCGCTGTTATGCACACAAACCCAGTTCAGCAGGTTGTACATGCGCTGTTCATCCAGCTTCTCGAAAACATCGTCCAGCAGCAACACGGGCGGAAATCCCTTCGCTTCCTTCAACAGTTCGAACTCCGCCAGCTTAAGCGCAAACAGCAGGCTCTTGCGCTGCCCCTGCGAAGCTGTGGTTTTAAACGGCTGGCCGCGTAGTGTGATGCCCAGGTCGTCGCGGTGGATACCCTGGGTGGTGCGTTGCAGCAGCAGGTCCTTCTCGCGCTGGCGGCGCAACAGGTCCGCCGGGCTTGTTTGCAACAAAGCGCTCTCGTATTGCAGCCCGATATTTTCACTGCCGCCGGCGATGCGCTCATAAAAGCTGTTCACCTGCGGCAGCAGCTTTTCCAGGAACAGCGCCCGTTGCACAAACACATACTGGCCATGCGTCACCAGTTGCGCATCGTATACGTCGAGCAACCCCGTATCGCCGCCCCGGTTGTCGGCCAGCGACTTCAGGTAGCTGTTGCGCTGCTGCAATATCTTATTGTAATCCATCAGGTGTTGCAGGTAGGGGGCATCGAGCTGCGACAGCAGGGCGTCCAGGAAACGGCGGCGTTCCTCGCTCGCGCCGGTAATGATCTGCACATCGTCCGGGGCGATAAACACGCAGGGGTATTTGCCGATATGATGCGAAAAACGCTCGTAGGGCTCCCCGTCCACCCCGAACTCTTTTTTGCCCGTTTCCCGCAGCACGCAAGCCAGCTGGCGCACGCGCCCGTCCTGGTTCAGCTCCGCGGCGATACGAAACCCCTGAGCGCCTTCCAACACGGCCGCCGAATCGCTTTTACTGAAATAACTCTTTGTAAAGCAACAATAATGGAGGGCGTCCAGCAGATTGGTCTTGCCCCGCCCGTTGCGCCCGCAGATACCCGTAATCCGCTCCGGGAACCAAAAAGCGGCCTCACGGTAGTTCTTGAACTGGAACAGCGATATGGAGGTGAAGGAAAACAAGACGGCAAGATAAGCCATTAGCTATTAGCTGTTAGCTCTTTTGACCCGAAAAAATCGACGTCTCGCTCGCGGCGGCCCTGGCTAATAGCTAACGGCTAATAGCTAACAGCTTTCCCTTGAAAATGAGTGCGTAAAATTGCCATTTCCCCCTTATCTTTGCCCCTCTAAAAAACCAAGCAATAAATCCGTGGCTACCAAATTTTCTAAAGAAACCTATCTCTACTGGTACGAGCTCATGCAGATGATCCGCCAGTTTGAACTGATGGCCGAAGAAAAATACAAGATGGAAGGCAAAATCCGGGGCTTTTTCCATGCCTATGTAGGGCAGGAAGCCATCGCCGCCGGTTGTATGACCGCCACCAAACCGGAAGATCCTTTTATCACCGGTTACCGCGACCACGGCCTGGCCCTCGCCAAAGGCGTTAGCGCCAATGCTTGCATGGCCGAATTGTATGGTAAAGCCACTGGTTGCGCCAAAGGCAAAGGCGGAAGCATGCACTTCTTCGGTACCGACGTTCATTTCTATGGCGGCCACGGTATCGTAGGCGCGCAAATCGGCACCGGCGCCGGCCTGGCGTTCGCCGAAAAATACAAAGGCACCGACAACGTCAGCCTCACCTTCTTTGGCGACGGCGCCGCCCGCCAGGGTATGGTCAACGAAGTCTTCAACATCGCCATGACCTGGAAGCTTCCCGTCATCTTTATTTGCGAAAACAACAACTACGCCATGGGGACCTCCGTAGAAAGGACCTCCAACGTACATGATATTTACAAGCTCGCCGACGCATTCGAAATGCCCGCCGACTCTGTCGACGGCATGAGCTGCGAGGCCGTGCACGAAGCCATCGCCCGCGCCGTCAAAAGAGGACGCGAAGGCGGCGGCCCCACACTGCTCGAAATAAAGACCTATCGCTACAAGGGTCACTCTATTTCCGACCCGCAGAAATACCGCACCAAGGAAGAAGTGGAAGAGTACAAACAACGCGACCCCATTGCGCTGGTACAGGCCACCATTCTCAAAAACAAGTTCGCCACCCAGGCCGAGCTCGACGCCATCAACAAACGCATCGAAGGCATCGTCAATGAATCGGTGAAGTTCGCCGAAGAAAGCCCCTGGCCCGCCGACGACGAGGTGCTGAAAGATATTTACGTGGATCAGAATTACCCCTTTATTGTCGACTAAAAAACACTCTTTTTTAAAAACCCGATACACAGATCATGACAGATAAGAAAAACGTTGCCCCGCTGGAAGACAATGACGCAGTGCAAAAGGTCACGAGCATCTGGCAGCAATATGGGAAAAAAGCGCTCATCGGCATCGGCGCCATCGCCGTTATCGTTGCCGGCTATTTCGGATACAAAAACCTCGTATCTGCTCCCGCCGAGAAAAAAGCCAATGAGGCCATTTTCACGGCGGAAATGTATTTCCGCATGGATTCCATACGCCTCGCCCTCGAAGGCGACAACGTAAACCCCGGTTTCCTGAAGGTCATCAGCAAATACAGCGGCACCGAAGCGGCCAACCTGGCCCATTTCTATGCCGGCAGCTGCTACCTCAAGCTGGGCGATTTCAACAATGCCGCCAAGCAGCTCCAGGCTTTTTCCACCAAAGAGCCCATCGTAGCCGCCCGCGCCAAGGCCCTCACCGCCGACGCCCTGTCCGAGTCGGGTAAAAAAGACGAAGCCGCCAAGCTGTACCGGGAAGCAGGCACCCTGTTCGATAAGGACGATGTCAACAGCCCGCAGTACCTGTTCCGCGCCGGTTTCCTGTACGAAAGCATGGGCAAAAACCAGGACGCCATCCAGGTATATAAGCTCATCAAAGAAAAATATCCCCAGTTCAGGGAATACGATGTCGATAAATACCTGGGCAGACTGGGTTCCGTAGAATAATTCAATCAAAGTATGGCCCATAGCAGCAACAGCAAATTATTTGACAACAATACAGGCATTCTACCGAAGGATGCCTGTGTTGTAATTGTACGTACCGAATGGAACGCCGCCATCGTCGACAAGCTCGAAGAAGGCGCCCGCCGGGTACTCGAACAGCAGGGCATTGCCAAGATAAAACTGATCAACGTGCCCGGCGCTGTCGAAATCCCCTTTGGCATCAAAAGCTATTGGGAGGCGACGCGCTACTGGAACTACCGCCCGCACGCCTTTATCGCCCTCGGCTGCGTGCTCCGCGGCGATACGCCCCATTTCGACTATGTGTGCAAGGCCGTCACCGATGGTATCACACAGCTCAATTTGTCCCTGCCCATACCCACCATCTTCGGGGTGCTCACGGTCGACAACCAGCAGCAGGCCGATGAGCGCATAGGAGGGAAGCATGGCCACAAGGGCGAGGAAGCCGCCATCACGGCACTGAAGATGATGGCGCTGGTACAGGAATTCAAAAAGAAACCCTGCGAATAAAACCTATAAGGTTTTTATCAGCGGGTTTAAAATAGAGCAGGCACTTGCAAAACCTTATAGGTTTATTGACAATGAACATTCAACTTTTCATACCGTGTTTTGTTGACCAGCTGTACCCGCAAACAGCGTTCAACATGGTCAGCGTGCTGGAAAAAGCAGGCTGCACCGTGCAATACAATGCCGAACAAACCTGCTGCGGGCAACCGGCCTTCAATGCCGGCTTCTGGGACGACGCACGACAGGTATGCACCAAGTTTCTCAAAGATTTTAGTGGCAGCGATTATATCGTCGCCCCCAGCGCCAGCTGCGTGGGCTTCGTCAGGAACTATTATACAAAGCTGTTCGATAACTCTTCCCACCACAACGAAGTAAAGGACCTGCAGAAAAGAATATTCGAGCTCTCGGATTTCCTGGTCAACGTGCTGCAGATCGACGACTTCGGCGCCTCCCTGCCCGGCAAAGCCACCTACCACGATTCCTGCGCGGGCCTGCGTGAATGCAAAATAAAAAAGGAGCCGCGTCAGCTGCTGAGCAAAGTAAAAGGGCTCGAGCTGCTTGAAATGAACGATGTGGAAACCTGCTGCGGTTTCGGCGGCACCTTTGCCGTCAAGTTTGAAGCCATCTCCACCGCCATGGCCGACCAGAAAGTAACCAACGCCCTCGCCACCGGCGCGCAATACATCATCTCCACCGATCTGTCCTGCCTCATGCACATCGACGGCTATATCGGGTACAAAGGCGTACAGCTGAAAGCCCTGCACCTGGCCGACGTGCTGGCCGGAAACCTATAAGGTCTTCAAATCACTGCCCTTTTTTCAAATCCCTGTTAAAGACCTTATAGGTTTTGAAACACAATCCCCGCTGACGCTGTTTCCGTAAATACCATAAACTTCCTCGTTATGAAGCAGCTTGTTGCGGCTACGCTGGCAGTCATGGTATTTATCGCCTGTAATACAGGGAAAGAAGCGATCGTAGACACGCCATTCGCCGACAGTCTTATTACGTATTATACTACCTCCGCGGCTATTACCGCCAATGCCGCCGACCTGCAATTCTGGAAAAACAGGATCGACCCCAGCCGGCCGGGCATCGTCAGCGAATCCAGGTACGCCGCCGCGCTGCTTGGCCGCTTTCACCTGCTGGGCGACATTGAAGATGTTCACCGGGCCGACAGCATACTGCTACAGGTCGACAGTGTCTACAATCATAAGGAAGCCGGCCCGCCGCTTTCCCTCGTGAGCCATTATATTTTACAGCACTGCTTTCATGAAGCCGACAGCTGCCTCCAAAAGGCCCGGCAAATCGGTCTCAAGCCCTATGAGGCGCTCGCCGCTGCTTTTGATGTCGATTTCGAGCTCGGCCGCTATAGCAATGCCGCGCTGGAGCTGCGGCAGATGAAAGCCGCCAGCGACTATGGCTATTATTTCCGCCTCTCCAAACTGACGCATGTCAACGGCGCTACCGACAGTTCCCTGCAAGCCATGCTGCACGCTGCGGAACTGGCGGGGAACAGCGACGCCCTGCGCCAGGCCGCCTTGTCCAATGCCGCCGATCTCTGCCTGCATACCGGCAACCTCGCAAAAGCGACCAACCTGTACATGCAATGCATCCGTGCCAATAATGCCGATTATCACAGCATCCTCGGCCTCGGCTGGATAGCCCTTGTGCACGACCACAATGATTCGCTGGCGAAACGTTTGTTCTTATTGGTGCGGCAAAAAAACCGGCTCCCCGACGCCCTGCTCAAACTATCGCAGATGGCCGAAGGAAAAGGCGACAGCATAGCAGCCCTTCAATACGCGCGGCAATTTGAAAGAGAGGCCACCCGAACTACCTATGGCAATATGTACAACAAATACCTCATTCATTTATACACCGGTATTCTCCACGAACCGGCAAAAGCGCTGGCGCTCGCTGCAAAAGAGCTGAACAACCGCGCTACGCCCCAGACCTATGCCTGGTATGCCTGGAGCCTCGCCGCCAGCAACCAAAACGAGGAAGCATGGAAGGTCTATCAACAACAGGTGTCCGGCCGGCCGCTCGAGGCCACCGAGCTCTACGACATGGGCCGTCTGATGCAGGCGCTGGGCAAGGGATACAACGCACATGCCTTCTTCACCGCGGCCGCTAAAAACAGGTATGACCTGAGCCCCGCGGAAGCAAACCATCTCGATAAAAGCCTAGAGGAATAATCTTTCTATCGTCCAGTAGCCCGCCACCAGCGCAATCAGGGCAGAGACGGGAATAACGATGCGCTGGCGGTAAAAAGGTTTCTGGCCCCACCAGCGGGCCACCAGGAAAAAAGCCAGCAGGATGACCGTTAGCTGGCCGAGCTCCACACCCAGGTTGAACATAATAAGCGACGGCAAATAGGCATTTTGCGGCAATCCCAGCTGTCCCAGCGCGCCGGCAAAACCAAGCCCATGCACCAGCCCGAAAACAAACACGACGATAATCCGGCTCGCCTTCAGCCGTGAAGAGAACATATTCTCTATTGCTACATACACGATGGACAGGGCAATCAACGGCTCCACAATAGCAGCAGGAGGGTGGATGACATGGTACATGGCAAGCCCCAGCGTAATGGAATGCGCTACCGTAAAAGTCGTGGCCTGCCAGAGCACCGGTTTTAACCGGGGGTTGACCAGGAACAGGCTCAGCACAAAAAGGATGTGATCAAAACCGAGGGGAAGAATATGTTTATAGCCAAGCTGCAGGTATAAAAACGCGGCTTCGGTCGTCGACATTTTTTCCAGCTCGCCTACGACGACATGCGCCCAAAGTGGCTGCGTCAGCAATAGCCCCGCCGCCAATAGGCCGATAGGGCGGCAAATGCATTTTTCTTTCATATATCATATACGCAAAAACCACGGTAGCAGATGAGGCGAAGAGTGCGCGTGGGGATCCCTGCGGGCAGGTTTCGACCCTTCGACAAGCTCAGGATAAACTCAGCTCAACCTGACAATCCCCCAAAGTAAATTCGAACAGAGTGTAGTTGTAAATCCCTACTAAAAGAACACAGCCAGTTTGACCCACGCAAAGAGAGGTGTACCGGGGGTAAAATTAAGCTCCATCACAGGCGCGGGCTCATTTTTGAGCCTCGACCCGGTGGCGAACTGCGCTTCGTTCCACCGGGCATTAAAGATATTCTCCAAGGCCAGTCCCAGCTCGTACTTTGGCTGCGTATAATTGATAGACCCGTCGAGCAGGAAATAGCCTTTGGCTACGATGGAATTATCCTCATTGGCCGGCCGGTCCTTGATATAGCGCCATGACAGCCCGCCGTTGAAGCCTTTTTCCTTTTTATAAAACAGGCCGCCGGTGCTGGTGGCAGTGGGCGCCAGCGGTATATAATCCTGTCCCTTCGGCTCGCCGATGGCCCGTGGCCGGGTAAGATTGATATTCAGGTTGGCGAAGAGATAACGCGAAAACTGGTAACGGGCGATCAAATCGATGCCCTCACGGCGCGTTTTGCCGCTTGGCTCTATATTGCCATCGTCACCCACGTACACAAACTCCTGGTCCAGGTAAAGCCACCAGGCCGCGGCGCTTAGCAAGAGCTGAGGGGTGGGCTTGAGAATGATACCCAGATCGGCGCCATAAGCGGCCGGCAATATCTGCTTGCCGTCGTTGGCGACAACCACCCTTGTGTCGTTGGAATGAAAGCCTTTCCCCGCCTTTACAAACAATTGTACTTGCGGACTGATCGTATACTGCACATTCAGTTTAGGGCTCACGATTGACTTGCCCTGCCCCGGCAGCTGCAACGTATGCAGCTTATCGGCATAATGAAAATGCAGGTAATCCCACCGCACGCCGGCATCGATAAGCCATTTCCCGATACTCGCCTGCTGCTGTATATACCCCGAAGCATTCGATTCGGTAATATCGCCCAGCTGTATATCCGACAGGTAGCGACGCTGTACCACATGCGCCAACCGGCTATCGGTCGTCATATCATAGCGCAGCCCCACGCCATAAAAAGACTGTAGCGACCAGTTTCGAAACAGGTACTTGCGACTCACCCGCGACGAATATCCCAGCAATTGACGGCTTTCCGCCTGGTTGATCTCGTCTCCGTTCACCGGGTCATCCAGGTAAAAAGTAAAATCGGAATACAGGTTGAAAATATAGCGGCTGTAATACGCCTGGTTCTCCCAGACCGTGCCATCCCGAAAATGATGCACCAGCACCACATTGGCATTGTATCGCTCCGTATTCCCGCCTTCGGTGGGATCGATGGAGCCGAAGCGGTCGATGCTGCCGTCTTCCACGGCCCGGGTCGGTATCTGCCCCGACGCGTCCCATTGGCTTTTAAAGGCAGAAAGCGAGGCGCTCAGCTGCGTCTGCGCGGAAAGGGCCCGGTTGTACTTGCCGAAAAGATTGAACCGGTTAAAATGCTGTTTATTGTCCGTCGGGCCATCGGTATAACAGGCATCACCGGCGATATATGCGCTTTGTTTATCCTTGTTCTTTTTCAGCAGGTCTATCATCGCCAGCGCGCGAAAAGTATTGAAACGGCCCGCTTCCACCTGCACCCGGCTTTGGGTGATATTGGTATACGTGCCAAAAGACACATAGCCCGCCGTATTCAGGTTGCCATGCGGCGTATAATAGGGCCCGACGCCATAATCGATGCCATTGATGGTCTCCGGGATGATAAAATGCGTATCGGCATATCCCTGTCCGTGCGCATGCGATACCATATTCACCGGTATACCGTCCACGCTCACCTGCACATCAGTGCCGTGATCGCAGTCGAAGCCCCGCAGGAAAATCTGTTCCGCCTTGCCGCCGCCCGCATGCTGCGCGATAAAAAGACCCGGCACCAGCCGCATCAGCTCTTGTGTATTGCGTACCGGTTTCAGGTCCAAATCGATTTTGCTGAGGGTATTGAACCGTGCAAAGCTGTTGCTTTGCAGTACTACTACATCCTTCAACCGGGCAACAGCCGGCTGCAACCCAATGGTCAGCGGCGAATGACCGGTAGCGGCAATACGCACCGCTTCAAAACCCACATACGACACGAGCAGCCGCACCGTATCCCCATCGCTTACACTGATGGTAAAATGGCCGTAATGGTCTGTCAGCGCCCGCGCGGAAGGGTTGTTCTCCTCCGTGACGAAAGCCGCTTCCAGCGGCTGCCGGCTCACCGCATCCACTACCTTACCGGTAAGGATATGCCGGGCCTGCGCCGCTACGGAGAGCGCCATACAAACAACCAGGAAAAATGCTTTTTGCTGCATCATGAAGGAGCTAAAGATACAATGAGAAAAACGGCGCCAACCGCATATTTACGCATTTTCACCGCATAGCTACGCGGGTACACAAATAAATAACACAGCTGGTATAAAAATGCCGGGGACGCGCCCCGGCATTACTGACATAGACCTGTATGGACGGCTGGTCTACCAGGGACTTGCCAGGTATGGAAAGGAACTCAGAAACGCTTTGTCGTTGGCATTCACATGATCGCTCGTCAGCGCAGGATTCGAGCTGCCCGAAGGACCGCCGAAAATCAGCGTCAGCTCCACATCGATCACATCGTCCGCCAGCGCCCTGCCCGTCAGCACATTGGTGCCATCGTAAAAAGTAGCCTTGCCGCTCGTGGACACATTCAGCACATCGGTCACCAGCACACCCGTCAGCTGGTCGGCATTCAGGCCAAGCAGGTTGGTTGTATAACCCGGGTTCAGCGCCAGCAGCTTTGTTTTAAACTTCGAGGTAAACCGTGCCGCCATCTGCGAGGGGATGGTAGCATTGAAGGAGTCTTTCGCGGCCGCATCCACGAATACGGTGTTGATGGCCGGCCGGGCCATCTGGTCGCCGCCTTCATAATAGGTCGGCGCCGGTGTCGAATCATTTTTCTTGCAGGAGGCCAGCAGCACAATAGCCGTCGCGCCCATTATACATATGCTTGTGAGTATCTTTTTCATGATGTTTGTTTTATTATATTTTCTTTTTGGTTTCCAGCCATGCGTTGATCTTACCCGAAGCAGGCGCATTGAGCAGCGTCTTGGGCACCTCCACCACCACGCTCATCACATTCGTGCCCGCAAAAGCATCCGTACCGGGATTGTTGAAACCCGTGGCCGTACTGCCGATGATCTTCTTAAACTGGTTCAGATCGAAAAAGAAAGGATCATCGCGCGGGCCCGCAAAAACGGTCATGCCGTTGGCGCCGGTAGCCGTCATGGGAGAGGAGCTGGTGTAAGGCGTAACGGCCACCTGGGCGGTCATCGCGCCTTCGAGCTTGCTTTTGGTGCCCGTGGCGGAAGGGGCGACGGGACCATAAAACTTCATGTTCGTTCCATCGTAGATGGCCTGTATCACCAGGTCTTCCACGTTGTCGCCGTTGTTGTCGATATTGATTTCTATCAGGGTATTCGGATCGAATTTGGCAGCGCCCGTGGCCGAAGGCGTCAGCAGGCCTTGTGTGTTGGCCACAAATACAAGATTGCTGGCATTGGAGCCGGCGAAAGCATAAAAATCGGTGATATCGGTCGACTGGCCCGTTACCGCCGGCGCATCAATGTGGTCTGCCGCCCAAAGGATACTGCCGCCAAGAACAAGGCACACCGCTGCAGCGACAATGATTTTTGTCTTTTTCATTTTTCAGTTATTTAATTGGTAAATGATGTGTTATTAACTACGGCTGGTGACGACAAGCGGATTTCCAATCGGAATATTTATTTTTATAAATCATTTATACATATCAGTTATATCTATAATCACCTTCAAAATGCTTGTAAATAAAAATCCCCCTTCGGGCGTGAATGGGGATTTTTATTTACAAGCCGGAGTAATAATCGTAACCGCGCTCGAACCAATAATCCGGCGGCCGTTCAAATCCGGCACCTTCCTTATCGGCGACTGCACACCGCCGAGCAGACCGTTATCGGGCGGAAGGTTTTTAATGCGCAGCCAGCTGTATACACCGACGGCCTGGCAAGGCGGTGAAAACACCGGCGATAAATGTCCTTCGGCGAAGTTTTTTTTCGCTGATATCCTGTCCTGATTGCATATCGCTGGAATAAAGCCGGTGAAGTGGGAGAGAGCGGTTATATCATGTACGGGATTTCTCCTCCTTTGGTTCATCGGGAACGGAAAAAACATCAAAGCCAGTATAGGCAATTTGCCGCGCGCCATTGTATTTACCCTGCGGCGGTGCGGTCTTGCGCAGGCGCAAATCGTGCAGCACTACCTGCCAGGCATTGCTGAATGCCTGCCTCCGGGCAGCAGGTAGCGCCATTCGCCGGAAATGATAGTATATAGTACATACAGGGTCGTATTGCCGAACCCGATTTTATACACCCCGTTGGCCCAATAGATCATAAACCCGCTCCATACCATCAGCGCCAGCACGGGGAAATTGATCCAGTGAAACCAGCGGATGGCCAGCGGGTGTTTTTTTGCAATGCGTTTCATATACCACAACTACGGGCGCCGGAAAAGACCGGATTGGCTGTGCCCGATTTTTTCCCGGCTTTGGAAAAAATCGGACGATGCCTAAATCCAAGGTTTTCCAGCTCCCGTAGTTATAGGCGTTGGTTACATGTAAGCAATAATTACAACGGTTGGTGTATAGTGGGATTTTTCACACACAGGCCTGCCATTTTTATGGCGGGCCTTCTTTTTTAGAAAAATGCGCTGGTAATAGGGAAGTGGGCTGCCGGATGTACGGCTGTTGTACCTAATAAAGTCGCATGATCTGCCCATGACCTACCCAGGATGTACCCATGACCCGTTCAGGATAATATCATGACCTGCCTATGTTCTTCCTATGACTTGTTCAACCGGGATGCCGCTGGGTATTCGATATCAAATGGCGGATAAAGAATGCAGTATAATTTATAAAAATTACATATTAGAAGTTGGGCGCTTTTTTTTGTATTTTATAGACAACCGGTATCACCGGCTATTTCCCGACAAACAATTGTTTCCTATGGCAAAGCAGGCCGGGCCGTTCTTCCTGGAGCGCACGATAGACGACGTCATTTTTTATAAAATGGACGGCCGGTATTATGTGCGCCTGAAGCCCTGCCTGCCGGATATCCGGCGAAGCCCGCGTTTCCGGCGGACGATGGTATCGGCCAAGCGGATGGGGCGGGCGTCGAAGATAGCCTCGGCGCTGTATGCCGCTTTGCCAAAGGGGTTGAAACGATTTGACAGGTACCGGGCGCTGACAGGAGCCGCTTTTTATTTGTTAAGGGAGGGAAAAACAGATAAAGAGGCGCTGGCGTTACTATGGGCACGACAGCAGGATTGTGTAGAAAGCGGGTGCGCCATTGCGGCGGCGATATATGATGGCTTAAGATTGTCTTTCAGGCAGGAATGGATGCTGTGGGCGTTTGCCGAGGAGGCGATGGTGATGCTGAAAGAGGGAAAAAGAGAAGCGGAGGTATTGGAGACGCTACGGGCTGTTTATGCGGCGGAGTTTGACAGGGGGTACAGGGAGGAAAATGTGTTTCGATATAGGGAGTGGGCAAAGCCCACACGGATTGGCAGCGCAGGTGCAACCTGCGCGGAGAAGCGGCGCAGGCGTTTGAGGCGGGAAAGGGCCGGGAATGGCGCGCCATACAGTGAAGGAGAGGTATGCCATGCCTCGTTCGCATCGCCAGGGAGGCATGGCATACCTACGCATATCCGCCGCAAAGCCGGTGTCCTCTTTAGCAGACCCTTGATGGCAGGCCCCGGCTTTGATAATAATCGTACCTTGCCGCCCTAAATCACCCCCTTATGGCGCATTGGCTGGTAAAATCGGAGCCTTTTAAATATAGCTGGGAGCAATTCGAAAAAGACAAACAAACCTACTGGGACGGCGTGCGCAACTATGCCGCCCGCCTCCACCTGAAAGCGATGAAAAAAGGGGATGAGGTGCTTTTCTACCACAGCAACGAAGGCCTCGAAATTGTCGGCATCGCCAAAGTCGTCAAAGAGTTTTACCAGGACCCCACCACCGACGACGACGCCTGGGTGGCCGTAGACCTGAAGCCCTTTAAAAAACTGAAGAAGCCCGTCAGCCTCGAACAGGTAAAAACAGATAAACGCCTCGCCAATATGGCGTTGGTCCGCCTCGGCCGTCTCAGTGTGCAACCCGTCACCGATGCCGAATGGGAAGTGATCATGGAGCTCGCAGGAGAAGATGCAAAAGTCTAAATAAGCATTCTTTTTAGGGTACTCATCTACGTAAAATCGTAGAATCCCGGTCATGCGCACCGTAATTTCCGGATGACATCAATCAATATTTTTTTATTATGTGATTAAAAAAAATATTGATTGATGTTAAGTCTCCCGTTTAAAACGGTTAAAAAAATCGCCCTTATTGCCCGAAGACAGGTTAATAAATAATTACTTATAAAAAAAATCCCATTTAAACACTTAGTAATTCTGAAACCGGTATATATATTTGACCTCGTATTTCTGTAAATCCCTAATATCTGTACAAATGAAACGCCTGATCCATTATCTTATGAATACGAGCATTTTTGCGCTGGCTCTATTCGTATGTTCACCGCAGTTATCTGCACAATGCCCCTCGGGGTATAGTAAGTTTACCCTTAAATGGGATTATTTAGACTTCTTTACCTATAACGGCAACTACACCGCGGCTACCGGCTACCTGCCGAACCTCGCCGCTGCACAGACACAGAACTTCGCCTTTGGCAGTTCGGGCCGTTTAACCATCAGTCACAACTATGGCCAGTTCGCCTTTGCGGGCGATAATGCCAACCATACAGGAGAAACAGGCTCGTATGGCAATGGCAATACCTCGGCCCCCGATGCCGATGTGCAATTCATCGGCAACGGTCAGATCACACTGACCTTTGATGCCGAAGTCAATAATGTGCAATTCTCCCTGTTCGATATCGATAACTTCCAGCAGGTAAATATCGCCGCGGCCAACGCAGCCGCGACCGCGCAATCTATCGACATCACCACCCTGGGTGTTACCACGCTGGCCGTGACGGGCAACCACACCACCGCCCCGCAGGTAGTATCCACGCCCAACTCGCTGGGACAGGGTAGAAACCTGGCCACCAGCTCCGTACAGGCCGCCTTCAACGTCGATATCGCAGGCCCCGTAAAGCAGGTGACGATTACCATCAGCAATTCGGGCAGCGACGTAACCATCGACAACGGCTCGTTCTGGCTGTCCGATATTACCGCCTGCACGCCCGGCGCTTTCCCTACCAACTATTACTCGGTGTCCAAGCCCTATACCAATCAGCCCGGTTACCTGCTGCATGCGCTCGATAACAGCGTATATGCCGTTAACCCCGCCAATGGCGTTACCAAATACCTGTTCACCGACGCATCCGTTACCTATATCAATTCGATGGCCTACGACCCCTACAACAAGGTGTTGTACTATGTGCCCAACAATGTCACCCCCGTGGCAAGCCCCAGGCCCATCAAAAAATATGACTTTACTACGGAAACCATTACTACCGTCCTCGCCGACGTCAACAGCATTGGCATCCCCACCTCTTCCTACATGGGCATAGAGCAGGGGGGCGCCGCGTTCTATAACGGCAGTCTGTACCTCGGTATCCAAACCACGAACTCGAACAGTACCTCGGGCCGTGAATCCGTCATCTGGAGAATCGACTTCAATGCGTCCAACGTGCCCTACCGCTCCAGCCAGGCATACGCACTGCCTACGGACGACGGCACCGGTCTGCAGCACGCCTGGGGCGACTTCTGTATCAGGGACGGCGTGTTGTTCGATTCCGACGCCTCTACCAATGATCCGGATATCTATCAGTTTGATATGAGCACAGGCCTCGCCACCCGTTACAATGGTCCCGGCTTCGACCCCGGCGAAATAACTGTCGACTGGGCCGGCAATATCTATCAGCTCAAAGCAGATGCGCTCAATGGCGTACCACCTTATATAGCTTTGTATACCGAAGACGGCAATATCGGTACACCCTATTTTCTCAGCTCCAGCCCGGCGTTCTCACCCGCCATCCCCAACCTCGGCGATGCCGCTGAAGCCTTCAAACCCAAAGCCGATTTCGGTGATGCCCCCGCGTCATACGACCCCAGTTCATCCGACCCTGCCGTTCATGAGCAGAATATCAACCTCCGCCTCGGCAACTCATGGGGAAAATCATGGACCAAGCTGGCCACCGACCCCAACGATGATGGCATGGGCGCAGCGCCGGCACTCGATTATTTCGGTACAACGACCTACACTATCAACGTAAACGTATTCAATAATACCGGCGCCAGCGCCACCATGGTGGCCTGGCTCGACTGGAATTTCGACAATGTATTCCAGCCAAGTGAAGGCAGGCTCATCACGGTGCCTTCCAGCGCCACCACACAGCTCGTACCGCTCAGCTGGACCATGTGGGTGCCCTATACGGCCAACACCAACACCTGGCTGCGCGTACGCCTTACATCGGCGTCCAACGGCATGACCGTAAACAATATCAATGGTTATTTCGCCGATGGGGAAGTGGAAGACTATCCCGTATTGATGGGTAACCTGCTGGCGCAAAACATCCTGTCGTTTACCGCCAATGCCAACAGCCGCAAAACGGTCGACCTCAACTGGCAGCTGAACACGGCGCCCACGCTGGCACGCACCGTAGTGGAACGCAGCCAGAACAGCCTGCAATGGGATAGCCTTACAGCTGTCAATCCCGGCAGCGGCATCGTAGTCAATTACGCAAGCAGGGATGAAAATCCGTACAACGGCGTATCCTACTACCGCATCAAGCTGGTATTCAACGATGGTTCGGTGCAGTACAGCGATATAAAAACAATTACGCTCGGCGCCGGTACAAACGGCCTGCAAATCAACCTGAACCCGGCCAACCAGTATACCACGCTGAAGATAAGCAGTAGCATCGCTACCATGGCTACCATCGATTTCAGCGACAACACCGGCCGCCTGCTGCTGCGCAAGAGCGCCCAGGTAAATGTCGGCGATAACCTTGTCCGGCTCTCCGACCTCGGCCAGTATGCATCGGGTATCTATTATGTACACGTGAAAACGACCGAGTTCAGCGCCGTCGAAAAGCTGCTGATAAAACACGAATAATCCCTATACCGGCGCGTAAGCACCGGCACAACCCCACCAGCGTTCGTCAGGCGGCGACTGGTGGGGTTTCTTTTTTTAACAGTTGCCGAAGGTTACCTTTTGACGGTAGCGGGAATCAACCCTCATACAGACCGGCTGTTCATACGCTTCTTATGTAAAACCGCTTTTTCAGCATCTCTTTATTCGACACACCTAAACATTTTCAACCATGAAGTTTTTAAGCCATATAGCGGCAGCAATGCTGCCATGCATCCTTATTGCCTGTAACCAGGGCGGTAGTACCGCCGACAGCCGTTCCGTCACCTCCGGCCAGGATGTACAGCTAAGCCGTCTCGTCCCACAGGAACAGAAAAGAGCGACTGCCGCCCCGGATACGCAATACGAAGACGCCAAACCACCTGCCGCCAACACCGAAGACTACGACAACATCGTCGAAAACCAGTTCCTCGCCGCCAAATCCAATCCGTTGTCTACGTTCTCCATCGACGTCGACAAAGCCGCCTATAGCAATGTCCGCCGCTACCTCAACGGCGGAAGCCTGCCGCCCGCCGGCGCCGTAAGAATAGAAGAAATGATCAATTATTTCGATTACAGCTACCCGCAACCCGAAGCCGATACGCCTTTTTCCGTCAACACCGAGATTGCAGCCTGCCCCTGGAACGAGCAGCATAAGCTTGTACACATCGGCCTGCAGGGAAAAAAGATACCGGTCACCCATCTTCCCCCCGCCAACCTCGTTTTCCTCATCGATGTGTCCGGCTCCATGGACGAGCCCAACAAGCTGCCGCTCGTGCAATCCTCACTAAAGCTGCTCACCGACCAATTGCGTGAACAGGATAAAGTGTCCATCGTCGTCTATGCGGGCAATGCCGGCCTCGTGCTTCCTTCCACCGGCGGAAGCGACAAAAAGAAAATCAGGGACGCCATCGACCAGCTTTCGGCCGGCGGCTCCACCGCGGGAGGAGAAGGGATACAGCTGGCCTATAAAGTGGCCCGCGAAAACTTTATCACCAACGGCAACAACCGCGTCATACTGGCCACCGACGGCGATTTCAACGTCGGCCCCAGCAGCGAAGACGAGCTGGTTAGGATCATTGAGCAGGAAAGAAAGAACGGCGTCTTCCTGTCCGTGCTCGGCTTTGGCATGGGCAACTACAAGGACAATAAGATGCAGCAGCTGGCCGACAAAGGCAACGGCAACCATTCCTACATCGACAATATCAATGAAGCCAGGAAAGTATTGGTCAGCGAATTCGGCAGCACGCTCTTCACCATCGCCAAAGATGTAAAAATCCAAATCGAGTTCAACCCCGCAAGCGTGCAGGCGTATCGCCTCATTGGCTACGAAAACCGCCTCCTCGCCGCCGAAGATTTCAACAATGATAAAAAAGACGCCGGCGAGCTTGGATCGGGACACACTGTCACCGCGCTCTATGAAGTCATCCCTGCCGGCGTAAAGGATACCTTCACGCAAAAGGTGGACGAGCTCAAATACCAGGCGCCCGCGCAAACCACCGCTGTCGCCGGCGGCAACGAGATCATGACCATCAAGCTGCGTTACAAACAACCCGACAAAGAAGAAAGCCGGCTCATCACCCACACCGTCGCCAACAGCACCATCGATTGGAGCAATACCTCCGACAACTTCCGGTTTTCGGCCGCCGTCGCCGAATTCGGGATGCTGCTGCGCAGTTCTGCCTATAGCCAGCGGGCCTCCTTCACGCAATTGCTGACGCTGGCCAAAAGCGCCCGTGGAAAAGATGAAAACGGTTACCGCGCAGAATTCATCCAGCTTGTCGGCGCCGCCTCTTCACTGGTAAAAAGATAGTCCGTATAGTAGTGAAAAACAGGAGCAATTGAAGCGCCGGCGGGTTTTGCTCCCTCCGGCGCCTTTTGTATTTTTGATGATGACTAAAAAGAAACTGGTCGTGCTCACCGGCGCAGGCGTCAGCGCCGAAAGTGGTCTCAAAACATTTCGCGACAGCGATGGCCTCTGGGAAGGCTATAATATCGAAGACGTGGCCACGCCCAACGCCTGGAGAAAGAACCCGCAGCTCGTGCTCGAGTTCTACAACTACCGCCGCAAAAACGTGCTCGACGCACAACCCAACGCCGCCCATATCGGGCTGGCGGAGCTGGAGAAGGATTTCGATGTGCACATCATCACGCAAAACATCGACGACCTCCACGAGCGCGCCGGCTCCACCAAAGTGCTCCACCTGCACGGCGAGATATTCAAGATGCGAAGCGTCAAAAGAGAAACGCTTGTCTACGATATCAAAGGCGATATCAGCATGGGCGACACCGCCGAAGACGGAGCACAGCTGCGCCCGCACATCGTTTGGTTCGGCGAAGCCGTTCCCATGATCGAAGCCGCCGTGCCGCTGGTCAACCGCGCCGATATCTTTGTCGTCATCGGCACTTCTCTCGTCGTATACCCCGCCGCGGGGCTGGTGGAATACGCGCCCGAGGAAGCGCCTAAGTTCATCGTCGACCGCCGCATCCCCGGCGTCAGCGCCGTCCGCAACCTCACCGCTATTGAAAAACCCGCTACCGAAGGCATTGCAGAATTGAGGCAGCTATTAACCGGTTTGAAATGAGGAATGAAAAATAAAAAATGAGAAAGTACGGGGCTCCATACTTTCTCATTTTTTATTTTTCATTCCTGATTTTTCATTTCTCAGGGCACCAGCAGCTTCTGCACTTTTTTCTCCCCGGTCGTCATTTGCCGCACCTGTATAAAATACAAACCGCGCGGAACGTTTGTCACCGGGATAATGCCGCCGGCGCTTTTCCATCCTCCAATGACCCGCCCGTTCACGTCCTGTAGTGAAATATTGTACACGGCATTGCCCTGCGGAAGGCTGATGTTTGCCTTACCTTCCTTCGCCGGGTTGGGATAGACCAGCACGTCGAACCCGCTTTGCTTTCCTCTTACCACCTGGACGTCACTATAGGTATATTCGTTATCGACAGACACTTCCCTGAGACGGTAATAGCGTACTGCGTCGCCAATGGGTTCCGGGTCGGTAAACTGGTAACGGGTGCTGGCCGTCAATGTGCCGCCCGCGGAACGCGCGGCCACAAACCCAATGCTGCTGAATGCGCCGTCACCCAGCTTTCTCTCTACCTCAAATCCCTTGCTGTTGAGCTCCTGCGCAGTCGTCCAGTTCAATACGACGGAACCGTTCTGGACCGATGCGTCGAAAGAAGTCCATTTCACCGGCAGCGACTGTGTCGGCACAGGATAGCTGATGGTGACCGTAGCCGTAGCGCTGCGATCATCGCAATTACCGGCAATATTGTCCAGCCCGTTGTCCGACAGGTTATAGGAAAAGCTGATGCTGTAGGCGCCCAGGTTGGTCCGCGTAAAGGAAAAAGTACCGTTGCTATTGACCACCACGTTCGCCACGCCCGCCGGTGAGACGGAGCCGGGCACCAGCGACCATTGCAACTGATTATAGCCGTTATTGGCGTCACCATCGTTGCCATTAACATCTACCTTATAAGAGCTTCCCATATCCGGGTAAGAGGCATTCTGCCCGTACAGCACGCCGCTCCACGAATTCTCGCTATTGGTCGAAATCGAAAAATTATCGCCCAGCGGCTGTGGCGGGCAGTTGTTGTCCGAAGCGCCGCAACCATTAACGGAGTTGCCGCAACCGGTATTGATAACACCACTGATTTGGGTATTGTCGATGACAAACTTGTTGGAGCTCTGGTTACAGGGCGCCGTAAAATTGATGAGCATCCTGAAATTGGCATCGGTCACCGATGCCGGGAAGGTAAACTGGAAACAGGTCTGGCCCCCCGTCGTCGGCAACGTGACGCCACCGGGAATAGTAGCCAGTATATTGGATGGCACATCCACATCCTGGATCGTCGATACCGTGCTTTTGATAAATTGTACATTCATCGTCGTAGCGCAGGGAAGGCTTACTACGCCATTGTAATTCGAGTTCATCAGCCAGATGTCCAGACAGATTTGCACCGTAGCACCGGTCTTGCTCACCACGGGGGTTAATATACGCGCCGGAGCATTGCCGCCCGCACCCGATGTAGTAATGGCATTCCCGGATGCCGTGCCCGCCGGCCAGGCAGTGGACTTGATTTGCGCGCCCTGGGCGAGCACCCATCCTGATAATGGGCTGGGATCGAAATCATCCTGGAATTGGGCGTAAGAAAATGCGCTGGTAAGCGCTGCCAGCATAAAGAGGGTAATCTTCTTCATGGTACAGAGATTTATGGTGAAAAATGAAATAACCGTTGGCCGGAAACCATCAATCTTTGACACGGATAGCTGGAGCAAAAAAGAGGATAAGATAAAAAGGCGGATAAGTCAGGCAATAGCATGACAGGAGAATACAGATCGTATTCACGCGCATAACAATGCGCCGTCAGGATGATACTGGAAAAACGGGGGTGAGCGTTATAAAGTTCTACAGAATCGGGTAGGGAATTAGATAGGAATGGAGATAGTTATGAGAGGATGGTACTACAAAGCTTATCATTAAAATCGAAAAATGCAAGCATTACTATAAATATTTTTAAAATATGTCCCCATAGATGACTTAAATCAAGCCCTTTACGCATTAGCTTTTACCTTCACAACAAAAGGGCGCCCGCAGCCGCTTAACATTTGATTTACATCTCCTGGTCAATCGTTTGCATAAATTAAAGTAGCTTCCAAACAAAAGAAGAACATAGGAAATTCCTTATTTTTCATGCCTGTTGATAAAAAAGCCCTCTATGGAAATGCCCACGGTAAATAGCAGTCTGAAAAAATACAAAGGCAAATGGGACCACGAAGCGGCGAAGCATTTGCTGAAACGCACCCTATTCGGCGCCCGCAAGGAAGACATCGACCATTTCGCGGCAAAATCATTGCGCACCTGTCTCCGCGAGCTGCTCGAAACGGCGGAAACCGAGCCTGCGCCGCCTGTCAACAACTACAACGACGATAAATATACCGACGAGGAAATCCCCGCCGGGCAAACCTGGATCGCCGCCACCAAGGTGACGGGCATGAACATCGGTCGTCGCAAAAACTCTTTCAAGGCATGGTGGCTCGGGCTCATGATCAATCAGCAACGCACCCTGCGCGAGAAAATGGTACTGTTCTGGCACAACCATTTCGCCACCGAGACCAACGTAGTCGACAACCCCACGTTTATCTACAAGCATCATATACTGCTGCGGCAATATGCCCTCGGCAATTTCAAGGAGCTGGTCAGGGCCGTGACCATAGACCCCGCCATGCTCAAATACCTCAACGGCAACGCCAGCACCAAAAAAGCCCCCGACGAAAACTATGGCCGCGAGCTGCAGGAATTGTTTACGGTAGGGAAGGGGCCCGGCTCCCATTATACCGAGAGCGACGTAAAAGCCGCCGCCAGGGTATTGACCGGTTTCCGCATCGACAACAAATCATTGCCCGACGTGCATGGCATCTTCGACGGCGGCCGCCACGACGAAGGCGACAAACAGTTTTCGGCTTTCTACGGCAACACCGTCATCAAAGGAAGAAAAGGCAAGGACGGCCAGCAGGAGTTCGACGACATGCTCGACATGATCTTCGCGCAGGAAGAAGTGTCGCGCTTCATCTGCCGCAAGCTCTACCGCTTTTTCGTATACCATCAGATAGATGAGAATACCGAAAAGAACATCATTGAGCCGCTCGCGAAAACCTTCCGCAAAAGCAATTATGAAATAAAGCCCGTGCTCAAAGAGCTCCTGTCCAGCCGCCATTTCTTCGACCCCGGCAACAGGGGAGGGATCATCAAAAGTCCCGTCGACTTCACCGTTGGTTTCTGCCGCGAATGCCATGTGCCCTTTCCCGATGCCGCCAGCTATGTAGACCTCTACGGCTTCTGGCTCAATATCCAGGGTACCGCCGCGCAGATGCAGCAAAACATCGGCGACCCGCCCAATGTGGCTGGTTGGCAAGCCTGGTACCAGGAGCCCCAGTACGATAAAATCTGGATCAATTCGGATACGCTGCCCAAACGCAACCTGTTTACCGACCGCATGCTCAGCTATGGCTTTGCCCGCGGTCCGGTAAAGCTGCTGGCAGATCCCTTCCTCTTTGCAAAATCCCTGTCCGACCCCGGCAATCCCGACACGCTCATTGACGAATCGGTGAAGCTGCTCTATGCCGTCGACCTGCCGCAAAAAGAAAAACAATACATGAAGGAAGGTATCTTACTCTCCGGTCTGCAAGGCATGATGAGCGACCACTACTGGACCGACGCCTGGCAAAAAATGCTTAATAACCCCGGCGATACCGCCAACAAAAAAGACGTGACCAACAAATTGCGTAACCTGTATAAATACATCATGGACTTACCGCAATACCAATTGTGTTAGTGCTAAACCTATAAGGTCTTCAACAACGATTTTAAAAGGCATCAGCGATTTAAAGACCTTATAGGTTTCATAACTTAAATTAATCACTATGAAAAGAAAAGACTTCCTCAAAAATACCATGGCCGGTGTCGTCCTCCCGGCATTCATCAACGGCATCTCGTTGCGCGCGCTCGCGGGCACACCCACCGCCCATGCCCTCAGTCGTTATATGAGCGACGATAAGGTAGTAGTGCTTGTACAGCTCGCAGGCGGCAACGACGGCATCAACACCGTCATCCCGCTCGACCAGTACAGCGCCTATACCGCCGCCCGTAGCAATATCGCCATTCCCGAAGACAAAGTGCTCCGGCTGCAGGGGTTCGATATCGCCGGTCTCAACCCCGCCATGACCGGCATGCAGCAGCTTTTCAACGACGGCAAGCTCGGCATTGTGCAGGCTGTCGGTTATCCCAAACCGAACTTTTCGCATTTCCGCGCCACTGATATCTGGATGACAGGGTCCGACAGTGACAAGGTGCTCAATACCGGTTGGGCCGGTCGCTACCTCAACGATGTCTACCAGGGTTTCCCCAACAACTATCCCAATACCGATATGCCCGATCCCCTGGCCATCCAGGTAGGTTCCGTTGTGTCGGCCACCTTCCAGGGCCCCGCCTTTACCATGGGCCTCGCTATCAGCAATCCCGCCAGCTTTTATAACCTTATCGAAGGGAAAGTAAACGCTGAAAGCAACAGCCGCTGGGGCGAACAACTGGACTATATCGAAGAGATGAGCCAGAAGACCGACCAGTACGCCGGCGTCATCAAGGCCGCCGCGCTCAAAGTGCCCAAACAATCCGCTCAATACCCCGCCGCCGGCAAAAACCCGCTGGCCGACCAGCTCAAGATCGTCGCACGATTGATTGCCGGCGGTCTCAAAACAAAAGTGTATATGGTCAACACCGGTAGCTTCGACACCCATGCAAAGCAAACCGAGACCGATACCACCACCGGCACACATGCAAAGTTACTGCAACGGGTATCCGAAGCCGTCAGCGCGTTCATGGACGACCTGCAGTTCCTGCAGATACAAAACCGCGTCATGGGCATGACTTTCTCCGAGTTCGGCCGTCGTATAAAAAGCAATGCCAGTGGTGGCACCGACCACGGCGCCGCCGCGCCCGTGTTCTATTTCGGCCATGCCATCAAGCCCGGCATCATCGGGCCAAACCCGACCCTGCCGGCCAACGCTACTGTCAACGACAATGTGCCCATGCAGCACGATTTCCGTTCGCTGTATGCGTCCATCCTCACCGGGTGGAACGGTCTCGATCAAAAAGATGTGCAGGAAATACTCTTGTCGCAATATCCGCTGCTGCCTATGGTATAGCAGCATTCGTTTCCCGGAAAGCGACCCCATGCGCCTGCAGTTCCTGCAGCACGGGGGTATAGATGGAAGGAATAATCGGTATATGCAATCCCCGCTCGCCGATAACGCCCTGTAGTATCAGCTTCGCAGCAATGCCCAGCGGCAGGCCCACCGTTTTGGCCATCGCCGTACGCAGGTTGTCTTCACCTTTTACCACCAGCGAGCTCTGAACGCCGAAGCGTTCGCCCTTCAACCGGTATTCTATTTCATGAAGCATTACAATCATATCCTTATCATGCGGCGCCAGCACTAATTTTCTTTCCAATGCAAACTGCAGTACATCGGCCGCGCTGCATACGCCCTTGTTGATAATCGTTTCGTTGTCGTCCATGCCCAGGAAAAACAATTGCTTCATCGCCAGGTTGGCTTCGTGCATTTGTCCCGCCACAGTAGCCGCCGCCGTATTCTTCACCTCTTCGAGATTGATATCTTCCAGCCGGCCGTCCTCGCTCACCATCATAAACTCCTGCATCGCGCCCCTTTCTTCGGGATTGGCCTCTTCCTCGGCTTCCAGCAGGTGCATCAGCTTTTCCAGTAGTTGCTTGGTCTGATCGAACTTGCTGATCAGCTGCTTGTTCATCCACTCCGTAAACCCGTATTTATCGAAATGCTGCTGGAAAAACTGCTGCAGGCTCATCCCGTCTGTATCGTACTCTTCGGTCTCTTCCGTCAGCTTCAGGTCCACCACATGCTTCCACCCGAAACAAAACTCCGGGTAGCGAAGCGTCGTCCGGATAAAGGTCTCGGCCGACTCCAGCTGGTACAGCGGAATATAGCCCAGCGAATCGCGATTGGGGTACCATGCGAGGTAGCCCGTATCGGGCACGTTCACTACCCGCCCCGAATCGAACAGCTTTTCGTAGGTCATTTGTTCCAGTTGCCCGTGGTCCTTGTATACCGCGCCTGCCTTGCCGGCCAGCACCACATTGCGCGGGTTCCAGCTGATTTTGTAATGCCAGGGATTATCGTCGCTCTCGGGGGCTACCAGCCCGCCGCAATGCGATTTAAAGGAAACCACCTCGCCGCCCCGGTCCCTGATATCATGCACCAACTGCATCGCGCTCATATGATCGATACCCGGATCCAGCCCCATTTCGCACAGGAATAAAAGCCCCTGACGCTCTATTTCCGGCGCCAGCGCCCGGATACGATCATCCACATAGGAGGCCGTCAGCAGGTGCTTGCCACATCCCAGGCAGTCCATCGCCACCAGCCAGTGCAGCGAAGGCGGCAGCAGCGAAATAACGATATCCGCCCGCTCCACCAGCGCTCTGCGCGCGGCACTGTCCTCCACATCGATGGAAATCGCCTCGGCACAAGCGCTTTGGCCGATTTTCGATTGCGCCAAAGCCAGGTTGCCATCAACGAGCAACAGCCGCCATTGATGCAAGGGACATTCTTTCAGCAGGTAATCGATCAGGCAGGTGGCCGACTTGCCGGCCCCGAAAAGAAGGATTTGTTGTGTACGCATGGCAACCGCAAATTACAAGAAAAGCCCGGGTGATAACTCATCCGGGCCTGGTTTTACCGATTGATCCGTCCTATAGTAAGTTTAAAAAAGTCGATTTCATCTACGCTGCGGCAAGGCAGGCAGTAATATTACCTCCGGCCATTGAGGCACCGGTACACTTGCTCACGTATTTATTTAGTTAGTGTTAAGGGTCGCGTACTTGCTAAACAGAACCTTTTTGGTTGCGGTATTACGGAGGGTAAAGGCCACTTGATAGTAGTCAACTACCGTGCCACACCTTGCCAAACTGCACATTAGGCATTAAAAAAAAATTAAACATAAAGGAGACCCACTAAGGTGGGATAGGGGAATAACTATGAGGCAAGTCTATCGACATATAAGTGTCCGGCCCCCTGCGAGCACCCTTCGACAGGCTCAGGATGACAATCCCCCCGAAAAAAAACAGCTGATTGTAGCTCTATGTCCCGAATATAGGACTTCATCTTGTTGTTATAAGTATGTCGTTTTTATTCCGCTTACGATTTGATCGTTATCGCCGCCAAGCCCGGCTCGCGGGTATTGATCTTTACGATACGGCTGATGATCTTGACGCCCCTTGGGCTCCTGGGCGCATTGAGGGTAATCTGCGCGCCCGCCGCCACATCGCGGAAGGAGAGTATCTCGGTTTTGTAGACTTTATCGTTCGCCTGTATATATTGCACTTCCACTTCCACCGACTCCAGCGCATACCTCGAATCGTTTACCAGCGTGCACTGCAAATCGGAGATACCTCCGAAAGCCCCCACCTTATAGCCATTGTTATGGATATTCACCTGCTTTTCCAGGTTCACCACCGGTATCGCCTCGCTGGTCTTCGGCTTCACTACAATGGGCTCTTTGGCGCTGCCGGCTGCTTCCGTCGCAGGCTTATCCACGGGCTTGTTAAGTGACTGCCTACTATCGTTCTTCGCCGTGGGCAGCCCTTTGGTACGGTTGCCGGCCCCCTCTTTAACTTTAACAGTTGCCGTTACCTGCTGCTGTGCCGGCGCCTGTACCGCCGGGCCCGTTACCGGTTCAGGGTGACTGGCGGCAGGAAGCGCATTCGTGCTACCCGCGTTATTGATAACGCTGTTGGTATTTTCGCTACTCGTGTTCCCTTCAGGCGTTTGCCCGGTAGGGGAGTGGGCGCTCACCGGCTGTACCGATGGCTGCGGTTGCACAAGACTGCTTTCTTTCACACTGGCCAGTTCCGCCTTGCGGTGGTTCATCGAAAGGCCGATCATGATACCCAGTCCTACCAGGGTGGCGATACCCACGACCAGGCCCACCATCATCGTCCACGAAAAACTGCCTGCCGCGGCAGGCGCGGGGGCTGCATAATAAGATTCCTTCCCGGCCACGACTTCTTCCAGCCCGATGGCGGCCACCGCGGCTCTCTTCGCCGGCGTTGGCAGGGTTTCTGCCACCGGCGCAAAACGCGGCTGTGAAGCCAGCGTAGTGGCAAAAGAAGGCGTTTGCTCTTCCGGTGCCGGCTGAACGCTTTTCTCGGGCTCCCGGCGATTCGGCAGCGCCGTTACGTTCAGCGTGCTGCCCGAAGGCAATGTCACATGTATATGCTTGCCCACCGACGCGGTGGAAGGAGAGAAAGCGGGACGCACCGTTTCGGCGGCGACAGCCGGCGCTGCAACGGGAGCGGCTGCAACCGGAATAGCCGCGACAGGAACGGCCACAGGCGCGGCTTCTTCCGTACGGTAAACGGGCTCGATGATATTCTGTGGAAGCGGCGTGCCACGTGCAGGCACCACCGGTCTTTTGTAAAAACGATCGTACGGTTGTTCTTCTACGACAGGCGCATAGGCCTTCAGCTCGGGGATTTCGCTCGGGTAACGCCAGCCCGCACTTTTTCCATCCACCCAGATCAAATCATAGGGCTTAAAGCCCATCGCAATCAGTTCATCCTGCGTAAACGGGCCCGATTCTTTGTTGCTACGTAATAAACGATAGCTGCTCATACACGTGTCAATGTGGTTAATAACAGATTGAAATCATAAAGACAGTTGGTTTTATTAAAAGGGCAGAAAAACTGGCAGTAAAGCGTAAGATATTGGGCTGGAGGTAAGCCTTCAAGCTTACACTAAGGTACAATATCCTCCCAAATCCACGCCAAAAGCCGTCAACAAAATGTTATAAAGAATGCCTAAAAACCATGCCCGGCGGCAATTTCACCCGCCTCTGCAGACGCCCGCCCCCGGCCTCTCCGTCTATTCACATCCGTGGAAAAAAGCCCCCCAAAATCCCCCCTTTTTTCGCAGGTTATCCCACCCGGAATCGGTAGATTTGCCAGCCCTCGGAAAAGGCTCCCGGAGAGCCTGAAATCATTGATAATCTTGGACCATTTTCAAAACGACGAGTAACACCTATTATGGAAGAAAACCTATTACCAGAGGAGACGCAGGACAACAATCGGATCATTCCCGTGAACATTGAAGAGCAGATGAAAACCGCCTACATCGACTACTCGATGAGCGTCATCGTAGGCCGCGCCCTTCCCGATGTCCGCGACGGCCTCAAACCGGTGCACCGCCGCATCCTCTTCGCCATGAACGAGCTCGGCATCACCTTCAACAAGCCCCATAAAAAATCCGCCCGTATCGTAGGGGAGGTGCTGGGTAAATACCACCCTCACGGCGATACCGCGGTATACGATAGTATGGTGCGCATGGCCCAGGACTGGAGCATGCGTTACACCCTCATCGACGGACAGGGTAACTATGGCAGCCAGGACGGCGACGGCCCCGCGGCCATGCGTTACACCGAGGCCCGCCTGCGCAGGATGGCCGAGATGATGCTCGACGATATCGACAAGGATACCGTCGACTTCCAGCTCAACTTCGACGACTCCCTCAAGGAGCCGACTGTTCTGCCCACCCGTATCCCGCAGCTGCTCATCAACGGCTCCAGCGGTATCGCGGTCGGCATGGCCACCAACATCATGCCCCATAACCTCTCCGAAGTGGTCGATGGCTGTATTGCCTATATCGACAAACGAGACATCACCATCGAGGAGATGATGCAGCATATCAAAGCCCCCGATTTCCCTACCGGCGGTATCATCTACGGCATGGAAGGTGTCCGCTCCGGCATGCACTTCGGACGCGGCAGGGTAGTGCTCCGTGGCAGGCTCCACGTCGACTCCAAACCCAGCGGCCGGGAGCAGATCATCATCACCGAAGTGCCTTACCAGGTCAACCGCGACGCGCTTTGCGACCGTATCGGTCAGCTGGTAAACGAGAAGATTGTGGAAGGCATCGCCCATGTCAACAATGAATCGAACCAAAAAGAAGGTACCCGCGTTGTCATCGACCTCAAGCGCGATGCTATCGCCAACGTGGTCATCAATCAGCTCTACAAATACACCGAGCTGCAGACCTCCTACGGTATCAACAACGTCGCCCTGGTAAAAGGTCGCCCCCGCATACTCAACGTCCGCGAGATGATCACCGAGTTCGTCGACTTCCGCATGGAAGTGGTCATCCGCCGCGCCCAGTTCGAGCTCGCCGAGGCAGAGCGCAAGGCCCATATCCTCCAGGGTTACCTCATCGCGCTGGACCACCTCGACGAAGTAATCGCCCTTATACGCGCCTCCGCCACGCCCGAACAGGCCAAGGAAGCGCTCATCACAGCCGGCTGGGGACTCGACGAGATCCAGGCCAAAGCCATCCTCGAGCTGCGCCTCCAGCGCCTCACCGGCATGGAACGCGAGAAAATCAAGGAAGAGTACGAAGAGCTGCAACGCATCATCACCTCGCTCAAAGAACTGCTCGGCGACGAAGGCCTGCGTTATGATTTGATTAAAAAAGAGCTTCTCGAGGTAAAAGAGCGTTTCGGCGACGCACGCAAAACGGAAATTACCTACCTTGACAACGAAGTCCGCATCAAGGACCTTATCAAGGAAGAAGATGTCGTCATTACCATCTCGCACCTTGGTTACATAAAGCGTACCTCCGCCACTGAATACAGGGCGCAACGTCGCGGCGGCCGCGGGGTGATAGGGGGCAAAACCCGCGATGAGGATTATATCGAACACCTCTTCGTGGCGTCCACCCACCACACCATGCTGTTCTTTACGGAAAAAGGCCGTTGCTACTGGCTCAACGTATACGAAATTCCCGAAGGGGAAAAAACCAGCCGGGGCCGCGCTGTCCAGAACCTGATACAGATACCGCCCGACGATAAAATCCGCGCCGTAATCGACGTACAGGATTTAAAAGACGAGGAGTTTGTAAATAGTCATAATATTGTATTGTGTACAAAACACGGTATCATTAAGAAAACCGCGCTGGAAGACTTCAGCCGTCCCCGGCAGACCGGCGTCAACGCCATCACCATCGTCGAAGGCGATGAACTGCTCGAAGCCCGGCTCACCGATGGCAACAGCGAAATCATGATGGCCGTAAAAAGCGGCCGCGCTATCCGTTTCCCCGAGGAAAAAGTTCGCCCCACCGGCCGTGGCGCCATCGGCGTTGCCGGCATAGAAGTGGAAGACAAAGACGACGAGGTAATTGGTATGATTTGTGTCAACAAGGACGATAAATCACGTACCGTGCTCGTGGTCAGCGAAAAAGGGTTCGGCAAGCGCACCCAGCTTGAAGAATACCGCATGACCAACCGCGGCGGCAAAGGCGTTAAAACGATCAGCGTCACCTCCAAAACGGGTCCCCTGGTCGGCATTCTCGACGTCACCGAAAAGGAAGACCTGATGATTACCTGCAAAAGCGGCGTCACCATCCGTATGCCGGTCAGCGGTATCAGCGAACAGGGAAGGGCGACCCAGGGCGTAAAACTCATCCGCGTCGACGATGGCGACCAAATCGCCGCCATCACCCGTCTCGATGAATCCGGCGCCAATGGCAACGGTACCGGTGAAAACGGAGCTGCTGTTCCCGGCGAGGAAATGTTAAATGACAGCCCGGATACAACGCCTGGCGACATCGATTCATTTGGTACAGGAGAAGAAGAAAACACTAAGTAAACATTCACATAAGAACAGGTGGGACCGAGCTTGCGAGGTTCCGCCTGGCTATTAAAAAACAAATACTCGCAGATGAAAAAGTTCCTTCTGACTACATTGTTTGCCGCAGCAGGTGTCAGCCTTTTTGCACAAAAACTGGATAAGGCCAAGGATTACTTCAGCGCCAAGCCGCCCAAGCTGGCCGAAGCCAAAACAGAGATCGACGGCGTGCTGAACGACCCCAAAAACGCCAAGAACAGCGAAGCCTGGTACTATAAGGTGAAAATATACAATGCGGTTGCCAACGACCCCACGCTCGGGCCGCAAAACCCCGACGCGCGCTGGACAGCCTTCGAAGCACTGAAAAAATACACCGAGGTCGACGACAAAAAAGAAATCTACCTCCAGCTCGACAAATACCAGCCCGTAATGGATATCTACCAGACCTATTACAAGCTGGGCGCGGCCGATTTCAATGCCAACAAGCACCCCGAGGCTTACCAGGAATTTAAAAATTGCCTCGCCGTCAGCGAGTTCATGACCCAGAAGGGCTGGACCAACGTGAAGCTCGACACCAGCGTAGTGCTCTACACCGGTATTGCCGCTGAAAAAGACGGTAAGAAAGACGACGCCGCCGTGTACTACGGCCGCCTGGCCGACGCCAAGGTCAACGGAGAGGGCATGGTGGAAATCTACAAATGGCTCACCGACTACTACGCCAAGAAAAACGACCTCGCCGGCGCCAAGAAATACCTCGAGCTCGGCAAATCCATCTGGCCGAAAGACCCGTTCTGGAACGGCTATGAGCTGGAAATGCTGAAGGACGATAAGAAAGCCCTTTTCGCCAAATACGAGGAGATGATCGCCCAGAACGCCAACGATACCACTTCGCTCTACAACTATGCGGTGGAACTCTACCTGTTTTCTTACAATGAAGACCCCGCCAAACGCCCGGCCGATGCTGCTGATCTGATAGCCAAAGCAGAGGTAAACATGAAGAAAGTGGTGCAGCTGAATCCCAACAATTCCAGCGCATGGCTGGTACTCGGACAGATTGCCTACAATCGCGGCGTCGATATCAACAACCAGATGAAGGCCATCAAGCCCCAGGGCAACGTAAAACTGAAACCCGAAGAGCTGAAGAAAAAAGACGACCTGCGCGCACAGGCCGGCAAGCAGTTCGACGAAGCCGTTCCCAATTTCGAGAAAGTAGACCAGCTGCTCGGCGGCCAGGGCAAGCTCCACATGGAGGAAAAGAAAAACCTCAAGGAAGCCTACGACCTGCTCATCAATATCTACGACAACAAGGGCAACAAGGACAAGGTGAAAGTATACGAAGACAAGTTCAACAACGTAGAGAAAGTCCACTAAGCCGCTCAACGGAATATAGTCAAAAGCCACCCGAAGGGGTGGCTTTTTTGTTGTTGAACTCAGTAGGAGTCAGACGAACATTAGAACCTTAACCACTGACTAATGCTCCAATGAGGTAATTAGCCAGGACATAACCACTATAAAGATTCCGCCCGGGACAAAAAGGACTAGGTGAAAGAAGAATTTATTTTCCGGAAGCCTTTGAAAGGGAGAGATTACCTCTATACTTATTTAACATAATATCAATTATGAGACAAAGCGAATATGTAAACAGCGGTGGCTAAACAGCAAGGAACTGTCTATTTCGGCGCGCGCACAAAAACAATCACCGGGCACTCGGACACATCCAGCTCAATCATCCCATTGACAGCCGGCTTTGAAATCCAGGCGTCTGGCTGCAGGCCGTCAATCACTTTAATAATTTTACCAGGCTGGTTACCATGTGGCCCGGTAATTAATTTGAATTTTTTCACCACAGTCCCGCCGTTTGTTGGACTTACCAGCCAGTACGCCAGGCTGTCCGGATGTGTGCGATGCCGCAGCCGGTATATCCAAACCGGGCCCGATTCGCTCACGATGGAATCCGGCTGGTAATCGCCCAGCAGCTGCATAGCCGAGCGCCAATAGTTCCAGGCCGGAAACGGTTCGTTTCTCCCCGGCCCGCTTATCAGCCCGCTGGTTGCGTACGGGCCCGTCGCCTGGGGATTCGGCGTGGCGTCACGCAGCATGTATTGATTATAGCCGTCAAAACCCGCCATAAAAGCCGCCATCAGCGAGCGCAACACCATAATACCCTGAGATTCAGCCTCATTATATCCCTTCAGCAGTGGCGTCCGCTGCCGCGATTCCTGGCTGCGGTCATAGCCGTTTTCACCCAGGATCAGCGGTATGCCCGGCAGCAGCCGGTCGTGAAAAGCCCTCACCCGGGCCAGCTTTTCCCGCATCCGGTCTTCTTCCGGCGAAATGCCCCGCGTGGCCATTTGGGCAATGGATTCCGAATTACTGCTGTAATAGTGATATTGTACACCACCCTGCCAGATAAATTGATGGTCGTGCCGCAGCTGCCTGCACAAAAACTGTAAGGTGCGCACCCGGTTGGTATCCGGCTGCACTATCCCGCTCATCATTAGCCGGCATTGCTTATCGGCGGATTTTAACCCCCGCTCCGGTCCCAGCTTACCTTCATGACCATCATAATCGGCCGACGACAAAGCGAAATAATCCATTGGCGTCCAGTAATAGTCGGTCCACCAGCCATCTTCCTCGTTGCCGTTTTCGAAACGGTCCATCAGCCCGGCTTTCGACGGTCCGAGCAAATGTGCCAGTGTCCAATAAGTCCTGGCATGCCGCCCATATGAGAGCGGGTCCTCCGTATCCATCCCCGGCTGCGTCACCGGCTTATCGCGCTCGTTCATGCCTTTTCTGTCCATCCACAACGGCAGCCCCCGGATACTCAGCCAGCACCGGCCACCCTGCCGACGGATGCTATCCGCAAACGGTACTAACCCGTCCGGCAGCGCCACCCGGTTATTGGGATAAGAATGAACGGTATCCGCATCATACCATTGCAGCAATTGGTACACCCGTGTCTGTTGAAACGGCGCCAGCAAATAAGCCGGCGCAAAATCGGAAGCATTCGTACCCGCAAACGCGCGTAGCGTCGGCTGGTCCGGGCGATGCCCGATAGCCACCGGCGGAAGGCCGCTCCCGGCACCGGCTGTTTCCGCCGCCGGCGATATGGCCTGCTGCAGCCTGCCGTATAATGTCATTTCGGTAATGACCGATTTTTTACTGTTGAATCGCACCATCACATACCGGCTCCGGGCATGCAGGGGAAAAATCTGCCAGCGCCAGCTCACCGGCGAACCTGCCGTCCGGTAAGCCACCGCCGGCGTCCAGTGCTGCATATCGCCCGTATACAACCAGATACTGTCGCTTTCATTCGCTTTATCGTACCAGTACAACTCGTCCAGGTCATACACGCCCCGCAAATCGATGACGATCCGCAACCCCTTTCCCCTGGGAAAAAACTTATCGGCCCCCAACGTCGGCAAAGGGCTTGTCGAAGGAGTCGAAAACGGACGGTTCTTCGGGTCACAGTTTTCATCAAACAGCCGCATGGCATCACCCAATCCGCTCGCCTCCGACCCCGAGAGATCATACACGAAATCGCGCGATATGCCCGTAATTTTCGGCGAGCCGGATACTGCTACGTTCGCCATTTGATGACGGTTCCAGAAGGCCATCCCCAGGCGGACAAGACCGGCCAATACCAGCAACCCGGCCAGTGACAACAGGATCGGCTTTAGCATTGCGCCTCGCTTCGAAATAGCGGCCATTCTAAATGGTATTGATGTTGAATATTGCATGAAAATAACGTAAAATCGTGTATGGATCTCCGCGGTCAATTGCTGAAAGAACACTCCAAAACCAATACCAGCAGGATAATAACCTGGGTCGGAAGCGACCAGTCGCGCTTCGACCAGCTATTCAATCTCTTTCTCCACGATGAGTACCGCATCGTGCAAAGGGCCGCCTGGCCCCTGAGCTATTGCGTCATACAGCACCCTCTCCTGATAAAAAAACATTTCGGTAAGCTGCTCAAAAACCTGCGCAAACCCGGCATCCACGATGCCGTCAAACGAAACACCATGCGCCTGCTGCAGTCCGTCGACATCCCCCCACGCTACCAGGGCACCGTCATGGACACCTGCTTCCAATACATTGCCACACCTGGTGAGCCCGTCGCCGTCAAGGCTTTTTCGCTCACCGTCCTCGAAGGCCTGGCCCTGCAATACCCCGATATCATTCCCGAAATAAAGCTGTTGATAGAAGAAAACTACGACCGTGAAACCGCCGCTTTTAAATCCCGCGCCAAAAGACTCCTGAAGAAAATAGGGTAATCTGCTACCCCTTTAATACCTGCTTCGGATACACCGCTACTTCCGAACCTTCCGCCATAAAAACCGATGCCGGCCGTTGCAGGTTGAGAAACGCAAACGCCGGGCCATATACTTTTTCAAAATCACACACGATATTGTATTCCTTCACCGCGTAATGCTGCCACGAAGGATGCGCCACCTCGTATTCATGGGTCACCGTGTCCGAACGTTTCGCATAACCGTAATAGTGCTCGAAGATAAACGCCTCCTTACTGCCCGGCGCCATCGGCAGCGGCGTTTGTTCCGCCATCGCCTCTATCGAATACCAGTCGCCTTGCCGCTGCCACGCATATGATACCCGCAGCGCTCCTTCCGATACATGCGCCCGGTGCCGCATCGGTGCGGCAATGTATTTTTCCTTGTAAAAAGTGTTCGCCACCCAGGCAATGGCAAAGCGTGGCACAATCTCGCTGATAAATACAACCCCGCGCTGTATGCTATCGGGATTATCGGGAATATCGCGCTTTACATAAAAGCGCAGGTTCACTTCCGGGAATCGCGTGTGGTAAGGAATGCGCCAGCCTTTCAACCGTACGTCGTCAAATAAAAAACCAACCAGGCTCACATAATATTTCCCTTCAAAATCATCCAGTATCGTCCGGGCCGGCAGCCAGGGCCGCAACACCGCAGGATCAATCTCGTAATTGGCCATGATCAGCTTTTGCCACGATGCCGTTAAGAAAACCGGTTTCATCCAATATTATTATTAGTTGATGCGATACATGCTACACACTCATCGTTCACTGCTCACAGCTCTCCTTTCCTTCGGTTCGCTCCCTTCAATATCAGCCGCAACGACTGGTCCGTCGTCACATAGTTATACAACCAGTTGAAAAACACGAACAGCCGGTTCTTCACGCCCAGAATCAGCATCAGGTGCAGCGTCATCCAGATCATCCAGGCAAAAAGACCACCGAAATGCAGCTTCGGCTTCGGCAGGTCCACCACCGCCAGGTTGCGGCCGATGGTCGCCATCGAGCCCTTGTCGTGGTATTCGAAATCATGCGTCGGCAGCTGCCCGTCCCTGATTTGTACCAGGTTCTTCGCCAGCGAATCCGCCTGCTGCATCGCTCCCTGCGCTACCTGTGGATGTCCCTTTGGATATTTGGGCGTTTCCATATAGGCGATATCGCCAATGGCATAGATATTCTCTATCCCCTCCACCTTGCTATGCCGGTCCACTTTGATGCGGTTGCCGCGCACAACCAACCCGGGCTGTATGCCCGCCGGCACATTCCCCTTGATACCTGCGGTCCATACCACCGTGGCCGATGGTATCGTCTGCCCGTTTTTCAGCGTGACCACCCTGCCGTCGTAATCCTGCACGGCCGTGCCCGTATGCACGATCACGCCCAGCTTCTCCAGGTAGCGCTTCGAGTCCGCCGATGATTGCTCGCTCATCGCCGCCAGTGTTCGCGGAGAGCCCTCGAGCAGGTATATGTTCATTTTGCTAAAGTCCAGTTCCGGGTAATCCCTCGGGAGTACCGAACGCCGCATATCGGCAATGGCCCCCGACACTTCCACACCTGTAGGACCGCCACCCACGATCACGATATTGCGATAGTATTGCAGGGTCTCTTCATCGCCTTTGTCCCTGGCGATCGTGGCGTTCTCGAAGTTGAGCAGGATGTGATTACGCAGCTGCATGGCCTCCAGCGTCGATTTCATCGGGAAAGCATGCTCCTGCAACCTGGCGTTGCCGAAGAAATTGGTATCCGCGCCGGTCGCCAATACCAGCACGTCGTACGTCAAATCCTCCGCGGATGTAATGACCTTGTTTTGCGCAGGCACTATCTCCTGCAGCTCCGCCATGCGGATGCGTACATTCTTGCTTTTGTGAAATACCTTTCTGAGCGGGAAAGAAATATTGCTGGGGTCCAGCCCGGCCGTCGCCACCTGGTAAAACAGCGGCTGAAACTGGTGATAGTTGAACCGGTCGACCAATACCACTTCGAAACCCGGTTTATTATTCAGCCTTCTTGCCAATCTAAGCCCGCCGAACCCACCGCCTACGATAACTACTTTCATAACCTATCTATTTATCTCACAAAATTACTAAATTTTCAGTATTTTTTGAAAATAAGATAGAGGGCTGAAAGCGAGTTTCTTACATTAATACAGCAACCGCACCTTAATGGTCTCCTTCACGTCCTTCAGCAGCTGCAATGCCTGTGCCGACAGTTTCTTGTCCACGTCCAGCACCACATACCCTATCTCGTCATTGGTCTTCAGGTATTGCGCCAGGATGTTGATATGGTGCTTCGACAGCTCGGTATTGATGGCCGACAGCACGCCCGGAACGTTTTTGTGAATATGCAGGATGCGGTGCGTGCCTTCCTGCGGGGGCAGGCTCAGCGGGGGCACCGTATGAGAGCCGGTGGTAATCCCCATTTCGAGGTATTGGAACAGCTTATTGCTCACGTCCTCCCCGATATTCTGCTGCGCCTCTTCGGTCGAGCCGCCGATATGCGGGGTCAGTATCACGTTGGGCAGGCCCTGCAGCGGTGTCTGGAAACTGTCGCCGTTTTTCTCCGGCTCCCAGGGATAGGTATCGATGGCCGCGCCCGACAGCTGCCCCTCCTGCAACGCCTTGCTCAGCGCCTCCAGGTCCACTACCTCGCCACGCGCATAGTTCAGCAGGAGACTGCCTTTTTTGAAGGATTTCAGCAGGACCTTGTTAATCATGTTCTTGGTTTGCGCCGTTTCCGGCACATGCAAAGTCACGATATCACTTTGGCTCACCAGGTCCTTCAGGCTCTTCTTCGCCACGGCATTGCCCAGCGGCAGCTTGGTCACCGTGTCGTAAAACAGCACCTTCATCCCCAGCGCTTCCGCCAGCACGCTCACCTGCGAGCCGATATTGCCATATCCTATGATTCCCAGCGTTTTACCACGCAGCTCATAACTACCCTTGGCGTCCTTGTTCCACTTTCCGCTATGGGCCGCCGCGTTCTTGTCCGGTATGCGTCGTATCAGCATGATGCTAAGCCCGATGACCAGCTCGGCCACCGAACGGGTATTGCTGTAGGGCGCATTGAAAACCGTCACGCCATGCTGGCGCGCGCTCTTCAGGTCTACCTGGTTCACGCCAATGCAGAAGCAGCCGATGGCTTGCAGCTTGTTGGCGGCGTCCAGTATCCTGGAGGTAATCTGTGTCTTGGATCGGATACCCAGCAGGTGTACATCCTTCACTTCCTTTATCAGCTGTTCTTCCGACAGCGCCCCGCCCAGCTTGCGGACCGACGCATAACCGGCGTCCTTGAAGAATTTGACCGCCGTATCGCTGATGTTTTCTAAGAACAAAATGTTAATCTTTTCCTTGGGATAGCTCGTCGTGCTTTTCTCTGTAGGCATGCCTTTGATATTCTTAATAAAAATGCAAATATCTCTTATTCACATCACACAATAAAAAACGGCTGTTAGCATTATATACCATTGGCCAGCATTATATTTGCAAGGATATACTAACCCGCATTCAAAAAAAATGTTCCTGTTAAAAACCATTCTGCAGCCGCTTGCAGGGCTTTGTTTTTTTGCCGCTTGTACCCAACCTGTCAACAAGCAACCGGCAGACGCCGTTGTCCGCATGGACTCGATACCTCCTGCTCCGGCCCCCGCCATCAGCACCGAAGAGGCCGCCCGTTACAATAAAGCCTGTAATGCTTTTTTTGACTCGCTCCTGTTGCGCCATCCGGGCTTCAATGGCAGTATCCTCGTCGCAAAAGACGGCGAGGTGCTCTACGAGAAATACGCCGGCTTCAACAATCCCGCCGTGCACAAAGACTCTCTTTCCTCCACCAGCGCCTTCCACCTGGCATCGGTATCCAAGACATTTACCGCCATGGCCACGTTGAAGCTATGGGAAGAAGGCCGGCTCAGCCTCGAAGACGATTTGTCCAAATACTTCCCCAAATTCCCTTATCCCGGTATCACGGTCAAGATGCTGCTCAGCCACCGCAGCGGCCTGCCAAACTACGTGCACTATATGGAGCTGCACGGCTGGAACAAAAAGAGAATGGTCTACAACGCCGATGTGCTGGCCTCCCTCTATTCCATGCACCCCGGCCTCGAATTTGCTTCGGGCAAGCATTTCAGTTATTGCAACACCAATTTCGCCCTGCTCGCCCTAATCATCGAAAAAGTCAGCGGCATGCGCTATGCGGATTACTTAAAGCAAACTTTTTTTGATCCCCTGGGCATGACCGATACATACGTCTTCAATCTCACCGACACCGCCAGCGCCATGCGCTCCTACGAGCCCAACAACCGCCCCTTCCGGCTGGAGTACCTCGATGCGGTCTATGGTGACAAGAACATCTACAGCACGCCCCGCGACCTGCTCAAATGGGACCAGGGCCTTTATGGTGGCAAGCTGTTCAAACAAGCCACCCTCGACTCCGCCTTTGCCGGCTATAGCTTCGAGAAGGAGGGCAAACGCAACTACGGCCTCGGCTGGCGCATGACCTTCCTCGATAACGGTAAAAAGATACTTTACCACAACGGCTGGTGGCATGGCAACAACAACGTTTTCATCCGCCTGCTCGATGAAAAAGCCACCATCATCGTCCTCGGCAATCGTTACAACCGCCGCATCTATTCCAGCAAGGGCCTCTGCGATCTGTTCGGCCCCTATCACCAGGGCCACAACGGTCTCGATGAAACGGAAGGCACCGGTGGTAACGAAACCGTCAGCAGGAAAAGAACGACATCCGCCAAACACAAAGTGGTCCACCACAAGAAGAAGAAGAAATAAGTTTTCCTATCTTCATTGCATGGTAGTGCTCTCCGCGCAGCAAATCCGCGACTGGGATCTGTATACCATTCGCAACAAACCGATCGCTTCCATCGATCTCATGGAATCGGCCGCCATCCGCTGCTTCCAGTGGATACAGCAACACGGCCTGCTTCCCAACAAATTCACCGTCTTCTGCGGCAAAGGCAATAACGGCGGCGACGGCCTCGCCCTGGCACGCCTGCTCGCCCGGCAGGGAGGCGAATCCACCGTGCATATACTGGAGCTGGGACAAAAAGGCACCCCCGATTTTCAAACCAATCTCACCCGCCTGCATGAAACAGGTATCGCGGTGCATTATATCCAGTCGGCGGAGCATTTCCCCGCCATCCCGCCCGGCAATATCATTATCGACGCCCTGTTCGGCACCGGCCTCAACCGCCGGCTCGAAGGGTTCACCGCCCGGCTGGTGGAGCATATCAACGCTGCCGCCAATACCATTCTTTCCATCGACATGCCCAGTGGTCTTATGGCCGATGACAGCTCTAAAGGATTTCCCGTGGTAAAGGCCGCCATCACCCTCAGCTTTCAATGCCTGAAGCTGGCTTTTATGATGGCCGAGAATGAAGCGCGTATCGGCGACGTACAGGTGCTCGACATCGGTCTCTTGCAAAACTACCTTCCCGGCATCTCCTATGAAGCGCTGCTCGTGGAAGAAGATCTTATCAAAACACTGTACCGTCCCCGCCCCCGCTTCAGCCATAAGGGCAATTTCGGTCATGCGGCGCTGGTAGCCGGCAGCTATGGTTTCATGGGCGCCGCCGTCCTTGCGGCCCACGCCTGCCTCCGTGGCGGCGTTGGAAAGCTCACCTGCCATATGCCCTCCTGTGGTTACAATATCATGCAAACCGCCGCACCCGAAGCCATGAGTAAAGTGGAAAAAGGAGAGCACTATATTGAATCGATTAGCGACACAACCAAATACGACGCCATCGGTATCGGTCCGGGTATCGGCGTTCATGAAAGCCATGCTAGCCTGCTCGATACCATTTTTTCAAATGGGCAGCGTCTCGTCATCGATGCCGATGCCCTCAATGTCCTCGCCAAAACGCCTTCGTTACTACAAAAAATCCCACCGTTCTCGATACTTACCCCCCACCCTGCCGAATTTGATCGTGTCTTCGGCGCCTGTCCGAATGATTTCGCCCGTATGCGAAAGGCCCAGGAAATGGCCAAAGAATGGAAACTGATTATCGTGGTAAAAGGCCACCGCAGCTTTATCGCCATGCCCGGCGGCACAGGCTATTTCAACAGTACCGGCAACCCCGGCATGGCCACCGGCGGCAGCGGCGATGTGCTTACCGGTCTGCTTACCGCCCTGCTTGCGCAGGAATACCCGCCGGAACAGGCCGCGCTCTTCGGCGTCTACCTTCATGGTCTCGCCGGCGACCTGGCCGCCACGGCCCTCACCGAAGAAGCCATGATAGCCTCGGACATTACCCTATACCTCGGAGCCGCCTTTCATCAGCTAAAACAATAAATTAGTAGGAAAACTGAATTGAGCATTGAAAACTGAGCATTGAAAATTGAGCATTTTTCTCGTGAAACCAGAATGATCAATGTTCAATTTTCAATACTCAATGAAGCACCTCGAGCCCCTGCTCGATATGCGTGATATAGCACTTTAAAGGAAGATTGAGTTTTTGCTTATACGCCGCCGTTGCCGCCTCGATAAACGCCTGCGTCCCTTCCTGCTTCACCAGGTTGATCGTACAGCCGCCAAAGCCGCCGCCCATCATCCGGCTGCCCAGCACTTCCGGCCTTCCCGATGCAAAATCAACCAGCATGTCCAGCTCTTCGCAGCTTACTTCATAGTCATGCTGCAAGCCGCGATGCGTGGCATACATCTTTTTGCCAAAAGCAGCCAGGTCGTTGTTCAACAGGTCCTCGCAGGCCGCTTCCACTCTTTTGATTTCATGCACCACGAAATCGCAGCGCTTCGCAATGACCGGCGACAGCAGGTGTTTGTATTGGGCGAACGCTTCCGGCGATACATCGCGCAGCGATTGTATGCCCGGCAGGTGCTGCTGTAAAATGGCTACGCCCTGCTCGCAGTCACGCCGGCGTTTGTTGTATTCCGAATCACCCGAGCCGAAAGAATGTTTTACGCCCGTATCGCAAAGAATGATATCGATGCCTTTGAAGTCGAAGGGAAAATACTGGTAGTCCAGCGTGCGGCAATCGAGCCTTATCACATGTCCCTGCTTGCCGAATACGCTGGCAAATTGATCCATGATGCCCACGTTGGCGCCCACAAACTGGTTTTCCGAGCGCTGTCCCATCAGCGCTATTTCCTTACGCGGCACTTCCAGCCCGCCCAGTTGGCACAGCAGCCAGGCAAAACCGCATTCCACCGCGGCCGACGACGAAAGACCTGCGCCCAAGGGAATATTGCCCGTCATAACCACGTTGCAGCCCGGTATCTTTTTGCCCATCTTCTGCAGCTGGTCCACGATACCCCGCAGATAATTCACCCAGGTTTTATTGGAAGCGCGTTGCTGCGACTGGTCACCGACAATGGTATCCTTGTCTTTCAAATCGGCTGCATACACCTCGATGACATTATCGGTACGCGGGCTTGCGGCAAAGAAAACGGCTTTATTGATACTGGCGGGCAACACCCAGCCATTGTTGTAATCGGTATGCTCGCCTATCAGGTTGATACGACCGGGAGAACGTACGATGATGGTGGGAGCAGCGGAATAAGTATCGGTAAAAAGTTGCGAGATGTTGTCCTTCATGGCAATACACAAAAAAAGCCACTCTTACGTAGAAGTGGCCGGGAATGAATGAGTTTTAGTACCCGGGTCGAGACTTCTATCGAACACCTCTACCAGGTATTATCGGTTTTTAAATCAGCGTAAACCAGCCCTATACGCCTGTTACAATTTGTTACAAAATCAAAAATAATGATTTTCAACATTTTAAAAAATTTCGGTTTAATAGGGGAAGGAGTAGGAGTTGTCCGGCGCCCGAAAATGGCTCCTTATAGCCCTGTTTTACCTCTTCCTTTCGATTTTCTGGCGACTTGGAAAATGCTGTTACAACTGTCACAAACGGCTGGCAGAAATGCCCGGAATCAGCCATGGTACAGCATTTCAAAATGTAACAGCAAACTCCGAAATATCATTTCCTGTTACAAACTGTCACAATCTGTTACAAACTGTCACACTTTTCTGTTACACTTTGTTACAATTATAATTTATTAATAATCAAATAATTAAAGTATAAAAAATGCATTTGTAACAGAAAGCCGGCAAAAATCTCAGGTCAGCCAGAATTTTCCGATCAACCCAAAACCACCCCAATATGACTACCAAAACCGTTTTCTTCCTCACCAATCTCAACAACAAGCTTCACAACGAGGCGATGGTGCATCTTGACCTGGCTCCCTGGTCAGATGTCTCCGAAAGTGTGCTGGCAAATACCATTGTCGAAATCCGCACAAAGGACAACAGCTATCCTCCCAGCCGCTGGCAGGTCAATGACCTGTACCGGGCGCCTTTCGGTAAAATGACCTCCCTGATTACCTGGCCGTCGCATGGCATGGATCAGGCCGATTGCTATAGCTACCTGAAAGCCATCCATCCGGATATCAATACGGATACCCCGATGGCAGTCTACTACTACAAAAAAATTTCTGAATAACCCCTCACCCCTACCTCTATGCCTATTATGTCCATTCCCACCAAGCCCTACCTGCGCAAGTATGCTCAGTACGTCACCGGAAGGCCCATGCTCCGGGAGACCGGTGACAGCCACATAGAAATTGTCCTCAATGGGCTGCTGCGCGGTAAATTTTTCCCTCAGCAAGTAGCGGTCGAAAAGCGCTATACAGACACAATACAGCGCTTCAGCCCATTGAAGCTATGGAGCGGCTTTAATGTCACTACGGAAATCATTGTCTTTTACAATGACTATGTCTTTGCGCATTTCGCGCAGGACCTGCACAAATTCTGTGTCGACTACATGAAGCTTTATCAGTTCGGGGGCGAGCTGCTGGAGCAGGTAACCCGGGAGTATGAAATCTATGTCAAGGCCCGGGACAGGCGTAATTTCTTACGGGTGGCCCGGCTGGATCAGGCAATCGAACAATTCAGCGCCACGATAGGCATATCCATCGAGGAAGATATATCCATGGATAACCTTAAAAAGATTCAACAGCGGGAACGTCATCGCCAATCCAAAATAGCTATGCTCTCCCCTACGCCAGTCTTTGAAAATGCCCAGCTGACCATCGATTTTAAATGAGGCTGTCCTTTACCTGCACATGACACACATACATTTTTGTATGTGTACCAAAACCTATATACCCCACTTCAGCATCTTCAACCCGCACCCGTCGCTCCCGGCGGTCTTTGCTGGGTTGTTTTCGCGTGTAAGCGGGATATCGCAGTTTGGCCTCAGCTCGATCCCAATACAAACCTGGCACATACGGCTTTCCAGCTGGCGCCTGATAAGACCTGGTATGACCTGAAGCCGGTCAATAAAGACCGGGCATTTTCAGAAACGCAAAAGGATAGCCCGGCCGGCCCATTCTGGGATATGACGCTATCGGGTTATTTCGGTGGGGCATCAGTTAATCATCTTCTTTCCGCCCATATCATGCCATTAGAAGAGTTTGTTGTGATGTTCCGGGACCGGGCGGGCATTACCCGGTTTATGGGTAATAAAGATGCCGGCGCTTCCTGCTCGCTGGCATATGCTTCCGGTGATAGCGATACGGCCCGCAAGCTCACCATCAATTTCAGCTGGCAACATACCAATCCCGCGACGATCTATTTCGGAAAGCTGCCGGCAATTCAGAACGGCATAATCACACCGCCATTCAGCGGCCCGGGAGACTTCAATAATGATTTTGGAAACGACTTTAATATAGGTTAACCATGAAAAGGATTATTTTTTTTATTATCTGTGCGCTTTCATTATCGGCCTCTGCCCAGGTACCGGTCGATACAGCAGGTTTGCGGGCAAAAATCAATACAGATATTGTCACCAATGGCAATAAGGCTATCACTGCGACGCAGTTAAACAATATCCTGATAGGCATCACTGGCCTCATGAAGGCCTATGCCATTGATTCGGCTTACCGCATCAACGACACCCTTTTTCTTACCCGTCGTGGGGGCTTCACGACTATAAAGGTTGTCTTGAATAGCGGCGGCGCGCCGACAGAAACAGACCCCACCGTATCAGCGGCGGCTAAAACTATCAGCTCGACAGATGTAAACAACTGGAATGCCAAGCAGCAGCAGCTCGTAAACGGCACCGGTATAGAGTTGACGGCTAATGTCATATCGGCCAGAAAAGACAGTGCATTGTGGAATGCGGCCCGATTGAATGGTAATCCCGTGGCTGATTCTGTCCCCACGGTTAACCAGGTGCTTACGTGGGATGGTAACAACTGGGTGCCCAAAAATTCTTCATCTGGGGGAACAATTCAAAATGTGCTTAGCAATGGTAATAAAATAACGTCGTCCAGCCAGACAATAAAAGGAACAGGAACCAATGATATTTTATGGGATAGCCTGCATAACTACGAAATCAGGTACATGAATCGGGTCAAAATTTATGCGGACGGTGGTCAGGCTTCTATATGGGCTTTGCCTTCCGCTGTTAAATTCGTAGGGGGGGATTCTGTATACGTGGATAACCCAACCGGCAAATTTGCTGTTAATCCGCCTGCCAGCTTTCACGGAAGTATTACAGCCGATCATCTTTCCATTGTAACTGATACAAGCCTTTATGCGCTTCAGGTGATTAATAAGAGTACCGGGGCTTTTGCGCAATTAGATCATTATCCAATTGGTGGTGGCGGTGGTACACCTGGCGGATCGGATCAAGCCGTGCAAGTAAATAGCTCAGGTTCCTTTGCCGGACCCTCGACATTTTTATATGACATTACCGGCAAGCGTTTAAAAATAAATGCCACTGGTTCAGGGCTTAATTGGCTCGATGATATGACAGCTCGAATTATCGGGCGGGGACTGTATATCGGGGATACAACGTCAAACGAACCGATGTCCGGAACTATTGAATTCGGCAATCCTTACGGGTTAGCCAATGGGTCACCAATAAGAATGGCTATTGGCTTTAATGGTACCGATGAGTTTAACTTATGGGTTAATGGTCACTATCGTGGTCAGACGCATTATGTATATGACCCTGCCAAATTTTCTCAACACATTGCTTTTTCACCTAACTATTTCGTAATACAATCACAGGGCATCGGATATAATTGGAATGATAATGTAGGCTCAAAGGTCACTCTTAGAACAGACAATATTATAAGCGGCAATAAAATCTTAGGTGGCAGATTGACTACAAATCAATTCGACCTAGTGGATTATCAGACGTCGACGTATCAAAACAATGATGGAAGAATAGCTGAATTTAGGCACTCTGGCGGCTCGTTAACAATCGGGGGCCTTCAAAGATTCGGTTTGCCGGATTCTACACATACGGACTTTGGCGGTCTTTCCGATGGGCTTTATTCGGTAAATATTTTGTCTAATTATTATTCAGGCGCTGGTTTTCGGTTGCAAAATACCGAAAATAACAGCAATGGAAATACGGTAAGGTATATAAAGAATAAAAGCGGAAGTTATAATATAGGGAATGGAACACCGATAGTATTTGACGATATAAATGGTGGCATAGCCGCAGAATCATGGATAGGTACCTCAACTGTTATTGGCACATTTTCGAATGCCAGAAAAGTATGGAGTACCCGAAACTCTTCAGGTTCCTTTGGGGAGCGTATGACGCTCAGCGAGAATGGTCAGCTTGGTATAGGGACTTCCTCCCCTGATGCTTCCGCGCTTGTTGATATGACCAGCACCGAACTTGGCCTACTGATACCTCGAATGACAACGACGCAACGAGACGCCATAGCATCCCCTGCCACTTACTTATTGATTGTCAATATGACAACAGGAACTTATCAGTATTATACAGGCAGCGCATGGCAAGATTTTGGTTCGGCCATATCCCTCGCAGCTGTTGGAAGCTCGCCGAATGCTAATGCCGCCAGTTTCAGCGGGGGAACGCTTACGATGCAACCGGCCAGCACATCTTTCCCGGGTGTAGTGACGACAGGTACACAATCTTTTGCCGGTGTCAAAACCTTCAGTAGCATTCCGATTGTAGGAACGGCCTCGGCCCATGATAGCTCAGCATCCGGAGCCAGCACCAGGTATGTTGATAGGGCTATTGGCGATATACAGGCGCAGTTTGATACAGCTATTGTTCGGCGACGTATTGTCACAACAGTCGATAACAACCCGGTTGCCGTGGATACCTTGTTTATTGGAGCCGGCTCCAATCTGTATGCCTTCACCCTATTCGCTGATGTAAGCGCAAACAGAACCGATGGCACTTTCGGCTCTTACGGGCAGTCAACACATCACCTTTTCGATTATGACGGAGCTGGCACCTTACAGCATACAGGCAGTATGGATTTCTATGGTTTATCGTCTGGCGGCATTTCAGGGTCCTATACTGCTATTTCATTCGTTGTGGATGGGCCATATGCCGTACTACAGGCCGTCGGCCAGACGGGAAAAACAATACAGTTTACTATAACCTACGGCTTCAAAAGCATGAATATAAAATCTCCATGAGAACAATCATCATAATATTACTGATTGGCCTTGCGATATCGGCATCTGCTACAAAGGTCACAACAGGTACGCCTGGAACCGATATCGTCATAACCAGTACTACGGTTGCGGGGCTGTCCGATGGAGATACTTTGCAAATCAATGCCGGCCGATACACAGGATTCAGCATGACAGGGGTACACAAGGCTATAAAGATTATCGGGACCGGTGTAACCGTTGATTTTAATGGCAGCAGTGCGTGGGCAACCATTACGACCTGCTCATTATTTTCCCTATATGACATCTATTTCTATCATGGCAATTATCGCGGCCTTGAGCTGGCGGGGAATGTCGACAGCTGCCTGATCAAAGTCTCTTTCCGGAACTTCAGGGATTACGTGCTGCTGACGACCGGATTGACATATGCGGGAACGGCAGCAACCAGAAATAACGCACTGGATATCCAAATAACCAGCGATAGCAGCTCCGGCGCGCCGGTGATGCATTTCAATAATCGGCTTTGGAATAGCTATATACAAAACGGCACCATTGATAGCGTTTTCGGCAATACGCAGACTATAGAATTCACCGGCGGCGGGGCAACCACATCGGTGGGCGGCGGTGTTATTGTCCGTAATATCACCTTTACCCATTGCAATAAGGGGGGCACTAATCACAATTGCCTTGTCTATGCGGCCGGCGAATGGGAAGTATATAATATTACAGCATTGGATTATCAGGGCGATGCCGTGCGCCTGCGGCCCTACACCATGGACAGCAGCGCATCCCATGGTATTCATACCAGCGTGGCATACAATATCTGGGGTTATGGCTCGGACAAATATTCTATCTGCGAAATTCAGCACCTGCCGGGGGACACTACTACCAATACCAACCTGCCAAATATCCGCACCGGATATATATGGTTTTTCAATTGTTCCGGCGGCCGGCTTCGGGATGGCCTGATTTCGCCACAGTTTGAGTTTACAAAAGGTGGGTGCCTCATGACGCTCGAAAACAGCTATCGGTCAGTGGGAAACCTCATTTATAACCTGGCTGTGGTTTTCCCACGAACGGATGCCGATCAGTCCACCGTTACCAGCACCATGACGGCCGTCATTAATGATGCTGCAGGGGTAATAAGCCATTATGATACGGCAGGCTTGCGGTTTTATAAGACATGGTCGGCAAGTGGTTTTACTGATAGCACCACCGGCGCTATCAGTTCCACATCACCGCTGGTGAATGCCGGCACGCCGGTGTCCGGCTACGGCCTGGATGCCTTTGGCCGTACGAGGCCACAAGGTTCATCGTGGGATATCGGCCGTATTGAGGCTATATTAAATTCTGTCGGGCCTGTTGACACAAGGCGGCGCGGCGGCCGTATTATTAATAAACCCTAACCTATGTCAACAACCTTAAACCATAATCAGATGCATCAACCGAACGGTACCCCATGGACGGAATTATTTTTCAGCTGGTCTTTTGCTTTGATATCAACGCCCTGGACATTAATTCCTATCCTTATCAGCGGTATTTCTTCTCTGCTTGTAGCATATAAAACCTATCTCGAAATCAAAAAACTACGTAAAAAATAATCTTATGGCAGACGTAAAATTCGGCCTCGGCCAAATCAAAAACCCTACTCCGAAGTGGGCCACCAACGTTTTCAGGATTGTATTATATGCTGCAGCTGTGGCCGGCATCATTATCGGTTCGATAAGTGAAATTCCCGACCCTGTTAAGGTTGTCATATTGAAGTATGCAGCCGAGGTAACGCTCGCTGTACATGCGCTTACCAAGTTATTCGGCATTGTCATCGATGACGACCCCACTTCAAAGACTTAGCATTTTATAACCCCAAATCATACTTTTTATGCGCTTGAAATTGTTTATTCTGGCCGTTATTACTATAACGGCACAGGCTCTTTCTGCACAGTCGTTCTTTAAGCCTGTCCCCAAAGTGCAGGTAAAGCCGGCAGTTTATCGCGGCACGCTCAGCATCGTTTCGCCCGACCAGCCGCTGCCGAATGTATCCGGCAAGGATTCCACTATAAATGCCTGGCGTCCCGTCGCCAACCTGGTCGCCTATGCCGAGCCGGGCAATATTCTCATGGCCGGAGCTGGCCTCTCCTATCAGCACCTTAAATGGCAGGCAGAGTCGCAGAAATGGTATTGTGAGTGGAGCATTTCAGGGATGGGCTGGGCCGGCGGTAGTGTCGCCCCACGAACGCCAGCCGACGCCGTTTCTTATGGCATTATGTTCGGCGCCCTCAACAACCTCATCATGGTCGGCCCTGCCGTCAATCACGGCAAGCTGCAGGCGGTCGTCAGCATCGGTATTTCATTCAATAATTGATGCTCACTACCTCGGATAAGATATTAATCATTTTGTGCCTCGTCTGCTTTCTGTGGGCGATAGCAGCCGGGGCATGCTCTTAACACTTCCGACATGAACATTCAGGATAAGATCATTTCCGTGGCCCGTTGCTATATCGGGCAGCAGGAAATTTTGGGCAACAAAGGTTTCAAGGACCCGGCGCTGGAAGCAAAGATGAAGGCGGCCGGCTGGCATATCGGCGATGCCTGGTGCGCGCTTCTGGCGGAAATCATCTGGAAAGAGGCTTTTGGCGAAACCTCGGAATACTGGAATCAGTTTAACAAGCTTTTTTCCGCGTCCTCGCTATCGACTTATTACAATTTCGCGCATGCTGCCGGCTATAAAGTGGCATCAACGCCCGTCCCCGGCGCCATCGTTATATGGAAACACGGCACCGACCCGGCCAAATGGGAAGGCCATACCGGCGTAGTGACCGTCGTTGCCGATGGCGTATTCCATTCCGTTGAAGGTAATACCAGCGGAACGGACCCGAATATCCGCGAAGGGTATATCGTGGCAGAGAAACCCCACAAGCTGGGGCTGGCGCCGCAGGAACATGGTTTAAACATCGTCGGCTTTATCCATCCGCCTTTGGCCGCATAAAATACTGGTGGGGAACACCAGGCTTTCTCATTGTTTTGGTTACAGCCCGGGTTTATACCCGGGTTTTTCTTTCCCCTCCGCCGCGATTTGTTGCTCATCAAAACCTGTCCTTTCCATGCACATGGGCGCATTCCATATTTGTATCCGATGAGTTACAGCAAAACGATCTCCGCGATTTTAAAAGGTCATTGGGCCATTCTGCCATCGTGGGCTGAAGCTCATCTCTCTGTAGTTCTTAACATTTTGCAAGGTAAGCCCGTCAGCTTCTCGGACAGGACCGGAAACGAATCTGTAGAAAAGCCTTTCATCATCGAGCCGGCCTCCATGACGCGCCGAGAAATGAATAGCGCCAATGTGGCGCCCAACAGTGTTGGTGTTATGCCGATTTCAGGACCCATCATGAAATACAATGGCGACTGTGGTGAGCCCGGTATGATACAACGCTCGGCATGGCTGGGGCAGATGGAGCGGCAGGCGAACATCGGTAGCGTGGTTCTCCTCATGGATACACCGGGCGGCGAGGCGCGCGCTACAGAAGGTTTTGCGACCTCCATCCAAAAAATGTCCAAACCCGTTCTGTCATTTACCGACGGCATGACGGCAAGCGCCGGTATGTTTTACTCCTCTGCCAGTGATGAGGTATGGCTTTCGGGCCAGTCCGACGAAATGGGATCTATCGGCAGCTACATCATGCTTGCGGATTTCGCCGGCTATTTTGAGAAGCAGGGCCTTAAAATCCATGAGATATACGCCCCTCAAAGCGTCGATAAAAACCGTGAGTACCGCGACGCATTAAAAGGTGATTACGGTCCCATGGAAGATTACCTGAAAAGTCATGTGGACAGCTTTATCTCTTTTGTCAGTCAGACGCGCGGCGATAAGGCAAAGGCAAATCAAAAAGCCTGGAGCTCGGGCAAGATGTTTCCTGCAAAGGAAGCCATCAATATCGGTCTTGCCGACCGCATTGGAAGTTTTGAGCAGGCCGTAAGTAAAGCGGCGTGGCTGGGTAAACGTAACAAGTAATTTTTAAACAACACCGATATGAAATTTTCGAACATACATGCCCTGGTGCCGGAGGGCGAACATTTCGACGAAACGGCCATGAATGGTGGCATATGGCTGACTGAAGGCCATGTCGGCAATGTCGAAAACACTTTGGTCACTGCAGCGGCCAGTTTGACCCAAAGCGCCGCCCGCATTCAGGAGCTGACCGAGCAGCTTACTACAAGCCAATCGGCCTTAGCTGAGGCGCAGAATCAGCTCACAGCCGCGAACAGTACGATTTCCACCCTGCAGGGAGAAGTAGCCGACCTGAGGCAGGCGCCGGCGGGGACGATTTCGCAGACTACGAAATCCGGCGGTGACAAGCCCGTAGAGGGTGAAAAGAAAGTGAGCGCAGTGACGAAGGAAGCTAATGCGCTGCGGGCATTGCAGGGTAAACCGCCTATAAAATAAACCCTTTAAGGGACAACGAATAAAACCACCAACCACGAACAGGGCCGGGCACCAAGCCGGTGAACGGCCCATTTTAAAACACCATTATGAAACGACTTTTCATCCTTTCCCTGCTCTCAATCTTGCTGATACCTTGCTTCAGCCAGATAAAGCTTACAAACAGCGTGGATAGTGTCACGGCGAGCACCACGGCCTACAGCTCATCCCTGAAGCAGTCCGGCAATTGGGACTATATCACCCTGCAGATTACCTATGCCAAGTCCGGCGGGACGCTGGATTTCTATGCCATCCCGCAGGGTTCAGTGGACAACATAGGCTGGTTTAACCTGAGTAAGGATACCGCCAAAAGTTCTAATGTCACGTCGCAGACGTATGGTTGGCAGTTCGATAAAAGGCGTGTCCAGTATTACCGTATCGCAACCACGACCACCAGCACAGCCCAGGGCTTTAAGCCGACGGCATACATTTTCGCGGGTTCGCCGCCCGGGAAATAGCAACCTATCATTCAATCAGAAACCAACCTTTTTCAACCCCTAAATCTTATATCATGGAATCTCCCGATCTGTCACAGCTCACATCAGCCTTTGTTGGCGGAGCAACGACATTCAAAAAAGCCCTGCTGCAATGGAAACTGCGCCAGCTCGGTATACAGGTCCGTACCAATGTTAAAACGCCGCAGGCCATGGCGAAGCTTTCCGCCGTCGGTGGCCCTCAGCCGTATCGCCTGCAGGATGATTTCGACAACAACGGCGTACAGTGGACCGATCGCATACTGACAGTATTTCAGAGCAAGTGGGATTTCATTCTCGACCCGGAAGAATACCGCAATACCTACCTGGCTGAGCTGCCGGATATGCCTTTCGAGGCTGCATCTGTACAGCACGTCGCCGATTCCTACCTGGATTCCCTCATTAAGAACACCCTTTACCTGGGCGTACGCAATGCGGCGGGCGTGGCTGCAGCCGATATCTGCGATGGCTGGGGAACGATTATCGCCAACGAGATCATCGCGGGCAAAATCACCCCCATTGCCACAGGGTCGATTTCCAGCGCCAATGCCGTGACCAAAGTGGAGCAGGTGGCAGAAGCGGTACCTGAATTCATGCGGGACAATGGCTTCACGGTGTTCTGTTCGTATGCGACACTGGATGCGTACAAAAAGCATTACCGTACGCTGAACGCTTTTGGCTTCAGCAAGAGCGAAACCGGTAAGTACCAGCTGGACGGCATCAATGCCACGCTTCAGCCCGCCGCCTTCATGGGTAATAGTAGCCGCCTGATCGCCACCTATCCGCAAAACCTGGTATTCGGTTGCGACGCAGAAAGTATCGCTGTGCATCCCACGCAGTACCTGAATATCCTGAAGGTACGCGAGATGATGCCCGCAGGTTGCGAGATTCAGGACCTTGATGTGCTGGTCGTCAATGACCAGGCGTAATCATCGGCCTCAGTTTTTGGATATAATGGTTATCCGTATCCTATGAACCCTTTTTCACCACTCAAAAAAATGCTTTATGGCAAAAAAGAAGGATACATCGGCTGCAGCTAACGCTGCCGCGCTTCCCCCGGCATCGGGCAAGTTTCAGCACCAGGATAAAACCTACCAGCTGAAACCGACCTTTCAAAAGATCCATATCCCCGGTCTGGGCGAGCGCACGGCCGGCGAGCTGCTGCTCGACACGGAGGCGCAGGCCCACCTGGTCAAAGAAAAATGCTTCAACCTCATCGAAGAGGTAGAAGCGGATTAATAACCGGCTCATTACCCCCTTAACCACGATGGCAATCAACTATTCCGACATCTCGAATTCGACTCAGACCGGCCGCGTCGCCGGTTATAAACCGAAGCTGTATTTTATCAGCAATGACGACGTGGATACGTGGCAACGGCCGGTAGATCCACCCGTCAACCCCGGCGATTCTGTAACCATCGCCACCGCACATATCCTGAAGGCAGCAAAGGTTACCCACCAATGGGACGCCAAGCTGTACAGCGCCACGGTCACCAGCGAGCCCGTCGGCGATGCCGGCGCCCGCCAGCTGCTGCATAAGGCGACGGCGATTATCCTCGGTGATAATGCCGCTACCTACGAGCAGATGATTAAAATGCTCAACGACAACAAGACCATCTTCCTAAAGGATGCGGATTGTATCAACAATGACAGCTACCTGCAATTCGGGGACGATTGCAATCCGGTAGAAGTATCCATTAAGTTCGACGGCAAAACGAATTCGCCGAACGCCTCGCAGAAGGAATATACCCTGGAGATAACCTCCCTGGTGAAATACTTCTATACCGATGCTCTCCCCGCCCCGGCTCCTTAACCCTTAAAAACCCTATATCCAAAGCCTCACCACTTGCGGGTGGGGCTTTTTAATATCATTCGCATGTACGAGCAGCTGAACAATGATGTGAAGGAATGGGCCGGTAATATGGCTCAGCTCTCCAAAGCTAAGGGCGCCGAGCTGGGCATCACTCACCGGGATAACAGTCCGAGCAGCGGGGCCAGCCTGTCCAAAGTGAAATCAAAGGTGGCATTCAAGCAGGACCGGGCCAGCCAGGTAAGCATCGGTTTCCCGCGCACCCTGATTTATACCATGAAGGGCGCAGGCAAGGGCATTGGCGGTCGTAAGGGCAGCCGCTGGTTAACCGCCAAAGGTCAAACGAAGAAAACCAGCCCAAAGAGCCTGAATAAGCTCGGCAGCGGTAGCCGGCAAGCGAAGGATTTCATCAACGCGGCCCTTGACACCCCGGCGGGCATCGAAACCCTTGGTGATATCGTGGCCCGCGACATAGGCGAGATAGTGGTAAATAACATTTTCATAAAGTAACATGGCAAATAACTCCGTCAATAGGTCCGTCAATATCTTCATCGAAACCGGCGATGCCCAGAAATCGCTGGATAAGCTCATTGCCAAAGAGAAGGACCTGAAGCAGCAGCTGGCTGCCGCCACCGATCCTGCCCAGATAAAAAAGCTGCAGGCGGAAATTGACAAGCTGCAGGAACCAATTACCCGAGCCGGCAAAAAGCTCTCCGGTGAGCTAAGCCCTTCCATAAAGGAAACCGCCAACAGCATTGCAAAGCTGACCAATGAGCTGAAGAATATGAGCAAGGAAGATCCCGGCTTTGCTCAAAAAGTACTACAGCTGAAGTCTGCTACCCTCGAATATAATAAGCAGAAAGAGTCCATCGGTAACCTGAAGCAGGAACATGAATCCCTTTTTACCAGGATTGCCGAGGGCATTGGTATTTATAAGGCATTGGATTTTGCCATTGAACAAGGCGTCGAATTCCTGAAAGGCATCGTTGATGAGACGTTGGAAGCTGAAGAGGCAAACAGTAAACTTAAAAATATCCTGGACAATCTCGGCCGGCTCGATGTATTTGAAAGTCTGCAAAAAGAGGCGGAAAAGCTTCAGGAGACATTTCACGCGGTCAAGGGCGAGGAAATAATAAATTCCTTTTCCCAGTTGGCCACCTATGGGAAGCTCAGCGAGAATCAAATAAAGGCTGTCGAGCCGGTCATCATCGATTTTGCGCGCAAAAGCGGCATATCCATACAGGATTCCACCTCTACCATTATTAAAGCCCTGGAAGGTAACGGCAAGGCATTAAAGGAATATGGCATTAATGTCAAGGATGGACAGAGCGTCACCGAGCGCTTTTCCATTATCATGGACCAATTGAAAACACGGGTCGATGGTGCCGAGGAATCCTTTGAGAAAACTAAGCGCGGCGGTTGGGCTGTTTTCAAAGAATCCATTGCAAATATTCAGGAGGGGCTTGGAAATTTAATTGGCAGGCTTTTCGAGAGCAAAAAAAGTGCAGATGAATTATTCGACGAGGCAAAGGTTAAGGCCGACAACTATGAAAAGACTCTTCATCCGTTACTGGAACGGTATGATGAACTAAAAAGCAAAGCCAATTTAAATAAAAACGAACATCAGGAATTAAAGGGGATAATACAAAAGATTGCAGAAATACTTCCCGAATCAGTAACCGAATTTAATAAATACGGGGAAGCGCTTGATATTAACCGTGGGAAATTAGAGGATTTTTCTAAAATACAGAATCAGTTTTTGGATGAAAAACAAGCTAAAGCCGTTAAACAACTAACAGATGATGCCCTTACAAATGTGCAACAAATTTCTAACGCAACACGTGACTTAAACAATGGCGGTTTTCTAGATATAGATAAATCAATTGTGAAATTTGCAGAAGGGGATCGTAATAAACTGCTTGATGTATTGAAGGAAAATCAAAGGCTATTATTGAAAAACGCCGATGAACTAATAAATAAGTACGGACAAAAATTACCAGATTCAATTAGAAAGGCAGTAGATTCTATAAAAACCCAGTTCGACGCAATTAATAAGGTTAAAACGCCCGGTGAAGACACACCACTGAATCCCAACGCCGACGACCCCAATAAAAAAGTGAAGAAAGGCCCGGAGAATCAATTCGCTGATGACCTACAAAAACTATCCGAACAGGCTTCCAAAATATCTGCCTTAAATAAATCGGAGTTTGAGAAAAAGCTAGAAGAGGCGCAGCGGCAATACGATGCATTCCAGGCGCTTTTCGATAAGCAGTTGCAGAAACAGGAGCTGAGCCAGAAACAGCATGACGAATTATTGAAGCAGGCCGCCGAAAATTTTGCAGAGGAAACACATCAGATACGCATTGCCGAAATAAACCGCGCTCTTGCAGAGCAGGAAAAAGCCGAAAAGGAATTGAATGAAAAAAGGCAAAGAGCTGCATTGCAGGAAATCGACCGTTTAGCGCAATCGCTTGCAAAACTTGCAGACCAACAGCTCGGGCAAATCAGCGCGGAAAAGGAGCTGGCTGTTTTAAAGGCTACCGGAAAGAAGAAATTAGAGGCCCAAAAAGCACAGCTGGATCAGGAAGAAGTAGTTGCCCTTTCCGCGACGGATGCAGTCGGCAAAAAGCGTGAGCTCATCGAGGAGCAATATCGCCAGAAGCGGCTGAAGTTAGAAAAGGATTATTACCTGAACCTCGTGCAGACCATCGGCGAATTCATCAATACGGCCCTGCAGGCGTTCCAATCCTTTTCCAATGCACAAACCGAACGGGAAAATTCCGAGGTCGCCAACAATCAAAAAGCTACTGATAAGAAAAAGCAGGCTCTCGAACAACAATTAAATAGCGGTATCATCACCCGCAAGGAATACGACCGGCAGGTCGCCAAGCTCGATAGCGACGAGCAGGCAAATGAAAAGAAGGTTGCGCTTGCTCAGTTTAAACGCAATAAAGCAATCAGCCTGGTTACGGCCGGTGTGAACGTCGCCGAAGGCATCACCAAAACGCTGGCTACCTACCCCTACCCTCTTAATGTCATTTTTGCGGCACTGACCGCCGCCGCCGGCTATTTTCAAATTCGGGAAATCACCAAGCAGCAGCCGCCCACCTTCGCCCGTGGCGGCTTCACCCCGGATGGCCCCAGCCATTCGCAGGGCGGCATAAAACTTATAGATGGCCGCACCGGCCGCCTGCGCGGCGAAATAGAGGGCGGCGAGCCCATTCTCAGCCGGGCCACCTACCGGAACAACCGTTCCCTGGTAGATGCCTTGCTTAACACCTCCATGCATCACGGCGGCGCGACCCTTCAACCCGTTTGGCGAAATGCCCCGGTCAGCTATATGAACTTTTCCCGCATGCAGCAAAGCTTTTCCCGGCCATTTTACGGGGCTGTCGGCGGTATCACCCCGGGCAGCAGCGATGCCGCGGGACAGGCTGAACAAAGCAACCAGCTGCTGCTGCAGCTGGCCACCAGCCTAAATAGGTTCAACAGCAATATAGAAGCTGGCATACAGGCCCATGTAGATCTCAATAACCTAAACGACCAGCAGAAACGGCTGGATAGTATCATTAACGATGCAAGAGGTAAATAATATCAATACGGTGGCGATTGACCGGGCCTTTTCTGAGGTGATTTACCGGCGCGGCATCCACCGCCTGGCCGGCCGAACGCTGTCAAGTGTCCTACGCTTACGATATCGGCACAGACACTTCAACGATGTGAGCTATGATATGAAGCTTTTCTATATCCGCAAGGCAGGCGTGCCGATGGAAAAGTATCAGTACACCCATGATGACCTGGTGGAGCTGTTAAAATTCAATGAGCGCACCAGTGGTCAGGCCCGGGAATTCGGGCCGGCGTATGTCATCGAGAAATGGCTACAATCAAAGGGCAGATAAAAGCCTGTCCTTTATCTGGCCGGCTGGCCAGTGGATATTTACGCACTATGGAGGAAGTGATTTCCCGATATGATGCGCTGATGGAGATTGACACCGGTAAGGCCTTCAGCCTTGTTTTTGTGACGCTCGATCGGACAAGAGGGACAGGTGGCGAGCTGCGCGAGGTGACCAATTGGGTGAAGGTGAAACAGCCGCTGGAAGCCATCCAGCTGCCCGGCAGGGCGCTGAATAAGCAGGAAAAACGCAATGTGAAGCAGGCGAAGGGTATCAAGCTGTTCAATATTTACAATCCGAACGACGCCCGGCAGCATATAACGGCGGTGCACTATGCACTCATGCTCTTTTTCAATGGCAAACGAATAATCGATTAAAATGGTCCAGGGGAATAAAAATATTGGCTTCAGCACTTATGTTGGCAATAATGTCATCATCAAGGACGAGGCCGGCCCTATTTTGGGGACCGATGCAGCCAGCCCATTAGCTGAGACAACAGTGACCAATTTGGCGGCATTTGATTATGTGCCCTGGGGAGAGGATAACCTGGAACCCATACGTCTCGCACAGGAAATTGCAGACTGTGGTATCCTTAATAGCATTATCGAAAGCCAGTCGCGTCTTTCCCTCGGCAAAGGCGTTTTGTGGGCCTACACGACCTTCGATAAAAACGGGTCATTGGTAATCGACAATATCCCGGCGCTTCCCGAGCTGGATGAATTCATGGAAGAAAATAACCATGTATTCCATGAGCTGGCACTGATGCAGGACCTTATCGGGTTCAAGCATGGCGCCATCCGGTTTGTACTGAATAAGGCCCGTAATAAAATAGCCCTCTTTCAACGCGATGATATTACCGAACTGCGCTACCAGAAAATGAACGATTTGGGTATTGTGGAGAATGCCTATTTGTGCGCTGAATGGGATAAGGTACCAAGCATTAATGACAAGCGCGTACTGACCGTTCCCCTTCTCAATCCCAACGGTCCTTTGGCCGACCTTCGGGACCGGGTGGATGGTGGAAAGGACGTTACTTTCATGACGACCTATAAAAACCCCGCGTGGCGCCGTAAATATTATCCCTGCGGTGATTGGGTGGCCAACCGCCACTGGATGAAAATCAGTAAGCAGATACCGAAGATGAAGGAGGCTATGTTCAACCATAATTTCCGGCCCCGGTATCTGGTGACGATTTATGAAAGGTTTTGGGAAAACCGGTTTTCGGAGGATGCGAGCGGCAAGGCCTGGGAGGATTACACAGATTCGGAAAGGGATACAGCCCGCCAAAAGGTATATGATGATATCGACAAGCATCTGGCCGGCGTTGACAACCATGGTAAGGCCATTTTCGTGGATGGCTATTTTGATTCCATCACGGGCAAGGCTTATTCTGAAATAGAGATAAAAGCCATCGAGGACCAAATCAAAGAGGGCGATATGCTGCCTGATAGCGCCGCCGCCAATAGCGAAATCGCGTTTGGCATGAAATACAACCCTGCCATCATCGGTGCCTCTCTTCCATCCGGCCCCTATACCAACAGCCAGGGCGGCAGTAATGTACGGGAAAGCGTGACAGTGCAGATTCTCATACATGAGCCCGAGCGCCAGATGATTTGCAACTGGTATAATCTTGTCAAAAAATTCAACGGATGGGACACGACCTATAAACGGGACGGCTTTAGCCTTACCCCTGTTATTCCAACTACCATCCTGACGACGCTCGATACCGGCAAAGGCACGAGCCAGGGCGTAAACGGCGGCCAGCCAGCCCAACCCGGCAATTCCTCACCCGCAAATCCACCCGCGTAATGGCGCTTCTTACTACCATAACAGAACTTCGGGCAGCCCTTCCCTCGCTGTTCAGCCGGCTCAGCCAAAATGCCAACCTGCCAAACATTGGCAAAGCCCAGCGCAAGCATATCAACGGTATTTTAGGTAATGACCTGGTCGATGATTTGGAAACGAAGTATAAGAATAACGGGCTGTCGGATGACGAAAAGGAGCTATTGAAGCTTATCCAGCTACCGCTGGCTGCCTACGCGGTCCTGGATGATATGGCTTTCCTGCATGTAATAGTGGCCGATGGCGGCATTTTCACGGCCGGAACCGATAAGCTGCAGCCGGCTCATCGATGGGAATACCTGGAGCTTAAAAACACGCTGCAGGACTATGCCATTGATGGCATCGAGGATCTGCTGGCCTACCTGTACGATAAAAAGGCTGATTTTCCTTTGTGGGCCGACAGCCCGGAATTCACAGAGTTGGACAGCTACATCATTAAGACGGGTACCGATTTTTCAAAGTACTATACCCTCTATTCGCCGCTTTATACATTTTGGGCCTTAAAGCCCTTGCTGCTTGATGTAGAAGAAAACTACCTCGCCGGCACTTTCGGGCGTGATTTGCTGGCGTGGATAAAAAACCACGACAAAATAGAAGTCACGGTGCCGGGCGGTGGTTTGGTCGATGTAAAAAAGCTGGTCAAAAAGGCGGCGGCATTCCTGACCATAAAACATGCCTGCGAGCATTTTACCCCGCGTCTAGATAAAAATGGCTTTACCGTCGTACAGACAGGCAATGTGGATGACAACAGTAATGATGGCTTTACGGCCGCCACCCAGCAACAGGTGCAGCAAAAAAAGATCACCTGCGATAAGGAGGGGCAAAATTATCTTTCGAAATCCGCCTTTTACCTGCTCAATGTGGCCGACGGCATTTATTCAGCTGATTTTGACGACAGCTTTACTACGGCCTTCGAGGGCAGCCCGCTGAAAAAGGAGCCCGACGCAAAACCGTGGACCAATGGCAATGAGCGCCGCAAAATTTTTGGGTTATGACCTTCATTAAAATCGGTGACAAATATTATCCCATGCCGACCTGCTGGAATGAGCTGACCGGCGACCAGCTGGTCAGGTGCCTGCCGGTCATTTATGCCGATTGGTCGGATGGTAAAAAGCAGCTCGCTTTGCTGCGGATATTAACCGGTATCGGCCGCTGGCGCTTTCTGTTTGCACATCCTGCGGAGCTAAGCGAATATTTCTATCGGCTTAGCTTTCTATTCGAGCAAAATACATTGACCCGTAACCTCGTGCCCCGCTATGATGGATTACATGGTCCGGGAGACAATTTCTGCAATATCACAGTTAGCGAATTTATTTTCTCGGAAACATTTTATCTCCGCTACCGGGAAAACAATGAGATAGCAGACCTCGATATGCTGATTGCCGTGCTATATCGTGCCGGTAGGTTCATTCTTACATATAACTATCGCATTAATCCCGCCGGCGACTTCCGTCGCAAATTCAACGACAATCTCATTGACCATTACGTCAAAAAAATTCGCCGCTGGCCAATTGGAGTTAAAAACGCCATCCTGCATTACTATGAAGGTTGCCGTGGCAGGCTGGTAGAAAGCTATTCCGATGTGTTTGGCGGCTCAGGCGAGCCGGCCCGGCGCGGTATGCTCAGCCTGATGGTGAGCATGGCGGAAACGGGCACTTTCGGCCCCTTTGACCAGGTTGAAAAGCTTTACCTGCATACCTTCATGATTGGCCTCAGCGAGGCTATCGACAAGGCGGAAAAAATGAAAACCCAGACATCTCATGGCTGAGCTATATATACAACCCCTGCAGGAATACGGCAAGAGCCTATGCGAAAAGCATAAGCTTTTGCTGCATGTGGATGGTGTAAACGTGGTATTCATCCGTTTTCAGACGTGGGAGGATATTGCGGCGATCAGTACCGTCGCCGCTGACTACATGGTTATTTTCGACAACCTGGCCGGGCAGGCCGTCGGCGACCCGCAAAGCAACCAGCTGCAGCAGCGCGTTACCTGGCTCTTTTTAAAACGGGCTGCTCCGGCTGATGGCGCACCGTTCGATGTGATTGAGGACGCGCAACAAAAAGCGATGGATATCATGTTTGATTTCTATGTGCGCATGATGCATGACCAGGCCACAGACGACTGTGGCCCGCTTCGTTTTCTTATACCCGAACAAATGAGCTTTGACGCCGTGGACGGCCCGGTTGAAGACAATTATTACGGCTGGCTGATGACCATACCGCTCAATGTAAGCCTTCCTGCCTATGACGCCAATAAGTGGAACCCATGATTATCACCGCAAGGCCATATAGCACGAATTGGAGCGGAAACGGCATCTGGTATGCCTTTTTCAGCGATGCCGCGCTGGCGGACCCGACCGTCACTATTGAGGTCAGGCTGCGCTTTAAGCGGCTGGACGCGCAGGTATTCAGTGAGGGAGTTGCCATACCTCTGATTCCGTGGCAGGGAAAGGCGGCCATCAACATACAAACGCTGGTCGATGCGGAACTGGAATATGGCTTGCCGTCGCTTCTCAATCCCTCCGATATAACCTCGTGCGCCACGCAAACCGGCCAGTTTTACATTGAATTCCGGGAAATAATAGCCGGCAATAATGACCCGGCCTGGGATGGCTCGGAGGCTCAGCTGCTGCGCAACGCCGTAAAGGGTGGCGTGCCGGAATTTGACTTTAACAATAACGGGTATTGGAACCACTATTATTTCACCAGCCTACCCTTTCTTACATGGCAGCTAAATGGCCGTTTGGCGGCCTACGGTGAACGTATTTATCTAGCATGGTACCAGGCTTACAGTCTGGTCAATGCTGATTTGCGGGTTGTATATACTATTACCTATACGGACCTTAACCTTCCGTCGGCGAAATATATGTTGCCATTTGGCCGTGCGCCGCTCAATGTACATTATCTGCCGGCCGGCGCGGGTATGGTGGATCTGAATGCAGTAACGCCGGGAAAAACCATATGGAAATATACAGTACAGGTAGTCAATTTTGTAGACCCCAATAACCCCGCGCCTGCCTCCGAGGTTTTTTTATTCGAGATAGATAACCGGCCGAATTACAATGAGGAATACCTCATTTATCGCTCTTCTCCCGGCGGTTTGGATACGGTAAGGATACGCGGCATAATAGAGAAAGATGCCGACTATACCTTGCAGCAGACAGGACAGGTACAAAAGCCCTACTATGACCAGGGCAACAAGCCCACGCCTACCCTTTACCAGCTTCCTGCCCAGGAGGTAGTTACCTACAAAGGCGATATCGGGCACTTAAAAAAAGAGGAACAGGACCGGCTAAGTGATATCTTCCTGCAGCGGGAATTATATTTTGTCAAATCGAGGCGCTGGTTATCCCTAAATCTTACCATCAAATCGCTTACCAAACGCAAAAGCAATGATAAGGTTTGGAGTCTGCCGATTGAATACAGTCTCGCCAATGAAGGCAATAAATTTTATGCGCCGCCGGCGGCCGACTTTGGCGATGATTATGCAGATAAAAACACCTGCGACGCCCGTATCGAAAATATCATCGCAACCCGCCAGCTCATCAACGGCGGTACTATCTGCGAGGTCACCTTTACTTTTAACGTGGCAGGCACACTGGTGGGGAAGGTGCAGTACAGCTCATCAAACCAGAATATCGGGGGCATCCCTCATTTGAATATTCAGCAATGGAACGACCTTGCTTATCCCTATGTCAATCCACTGGTATTGCGATTCCCGGCAAATACGCTTGTCACTGTATACTTTAAGGCAATCTGCAATAATGGGATGGGTGGTCTTGTGAACAGCATTGATATCGATACGTCGGCTTCAGATGCCGGCGGCGGTGGTGGTGGCGGCGGAACCGGCGCACCTAACAACAGCCGTATCATCAACCAAAGCAGCCATGACGTAGTGGCCACCGTCCGGATAAATGGCAATGTTGTATTGCAGAAAAATGTGAAACACAAAACAGGCCTCACTTTGTTCAACTATGAATTATTTACGGCGCCTGATTTGAATAATGCCACCGTACAGGTAGAGCTGGGCAATTCCATTCCCACAGGCGGCACCCTCGATACCAATGGTTTGGTTTATAACGGCGTGGTAGACCCCAATGGTATATTGGTCTTCTACGGCGTCAACATCGTTAACGGAATAGTAATAGCCTTCAGCTGATGTCATTAAAAATACAGATAGCCGGCCAAGAGCTGCTGCTTTCACCGGGCAGCAAGCTGCAAATAGAGGAAACGAGCCCTGTCTTGCAAACGGATGACCAGCTGCAGGGCGATTTCAGCTATCCCCTGACTGTACCCGTCAAGGGCAACGAAAAGGCGCTGAACTATCCCCATTTGTTACAGACCCGCAATAAGAGCACCTCTATTACCGACGTTATCGTAAATGATGATACCGAATTTCTGACAGGTACCCTTCGGTTGGAGAAAATAAATATCAACCTAAATGGCGCTACGCCCGACAATATCAGCCTGTATTTCCTGAAGGGGTTTTCATCTTTCTATAAAGACGTTGAGAATAAGACACTGCAAAATGTTGATTACGGCCCGGACCGCGTTTTCGGCTTTTCCCCACAGGGCAATGTATATGATACGCCGATGTATAAGCACTTCGATGACCTGCTTCGAAATGGCAGCATCGATAAGTATGACTATGCAATGTTTCCTATCTATCATACGAATTTCCCCAACCTCACCAGCAACGATACCATCAAGATTTTCAATTTTTGCGTGACGACAGGCGACCCACACATACCACGGCTGGCGGCCGCGACGCATACATCACTTTTCCCCTATATCAATTATCTCATCCGGCGAATCTTTCTATTCGCCGGCTGGACAGTCGATGGTTTTATTTTTAATGACCCCGATTTTAAAAAGGCCGTTTTGCTCAATGTGCAGGATACCACACCTATACTTAGCCAGTTTGGAAATGAAACACCTGGACAATATTCGTTCAACATAAAACGGCTAGCGCCACCCGTTCCTATCGGTACATTCCTTATATCGCTCAAAAACCGGTTTGGCTGGTGGTATGATTTTGACCCTATCCGTAAGCATTGCACGATACGCAAGGTGGCAGAGTTTTTTACCGGAAAAAACCGGGTGGATATTACGGACCGCATCACGCCCTCTTTATCCATTACCGTGGCACCGCAGCCAAAGATATATGCAATGGCCGGCGATTCCGACGCCCCGGATAAATCTTCCTGGGACCAACAACAGGTGTTTGCCATTTACAACGACCTGCCGGCGGCATCCGTTAATTTAAGCGGCCAGGTGCATTTTGTGGCGGCGCACAATAAGTATTACATCTGCCTTCCGGACGACCATAACGTTTATCATTGGGAAATCTTGCAGGAAAATGACTTCGGCATAACGCCGGATAACAAGACCGATACCATCAGCACCAGCTGCCTTATACCGGTAATGCGAGTAGAGGATTATTCCAATTCCGGGTTGGAGGCTCAGGGTAAGATGCTCATCCCGGAGGTTTCGCTCGATGATGACAACCTGACTGCCGACATTTTTTATGTGTGCTTTGCCCATGGCCTGGCGCCGGATGAGCCGCGCCAAAATCCTACCGTCCAATACTTTCCGTATGGCTCCCCGCATCCTACCGACCTTGCCGGCCAAAAGCTGACCAGCTTCAGTATGAGCTACGAATGGCAGGACCCGACCGGTGGCCCTGATTTGGGGCTGTATGCGACCTTCTGGCAAAAATTCCTGGCACACCTGACCTTTGAAGAATCCCCGCAGGTAGTGGCCCGGCTGACCCCACAGGAGATAATCTCCTTTAAGTGGGATACGACGTACCTGATCAACCATACGGAGTATGCCGTTCAAAAACGCAATCGTAATATCCCTTACGACGAATTTGTGTTGCTATACCTTATCCGGATATAAGCTGTCCTTTTATAGCATAAATCATCCGCCGAAATTAGCCGGATGGAATGCATTAAGGCGTGGTTTCAGGCAGGCAGGCCATATGAGCAGGGGGTACAGCTCTACCTGCAGTACGGCACCGACATAACACTCAAAATGGTACTGCAGCGGGAGGAAAAAACGGCTTTCAAGGATCAAAGGCTTCGGGATGCCATGCGCAAGCTTTTGAAACCGTCCACCCCTTCCCTATCTCGCCATGACATATCGGAAGCAGGGTTACCGCCTGCACATACAATATTGCCCAGCTCGCCATACCACCGCTGGCCCACCCCGCCCATCGAAGATGCGGTCATTAAAGCGCTGTGGCTGCAATTCAAGCCCAAATACGGTGAAATGCGCAGCCTGCAGCAAAGGCTTTATACGGCTGCTCTGGGCGGCCTGACAGACCCCAATAAGAAGCAAGAGGCCCATGACATGGCAAGCCGCATCGTCCTGTTGGATGACGAGATTGACGCTATTTATGCCCAGCGGGATGCCTATATGGATGGCGGCCAGCTGCCGGGCGTCGCTACCCAAAAAGAAGAGGTATACGACCCTGTACGTTGGGCCACGGAGCTAAAAAACAATGAGCGGTATGTGCGTGACTATAAGCTTAAGCTGAGCAAATTCCCGAACGACACTAAAGTGCCCAAATGGACGGCTACCCTGCAGCAAAAGGAGAAATTGGTAGCGAAATACCGAAAATTATTGAAGCTCGATGAGTAAGAACAATGCCAAGGATAGAATAGTCCGCTATCTCACCAAAGCCGATATCACGCTCGCCAGTGATGAAGAGCTGATACTAAAGCGGTGGGAGCATATCGACCATTTAATGAGGCAGAAACTGCCTTACGTGGATATTCTGCTGAAGCATACCGCCAAATTCAATATATCAAAGTTCACGGCCGATAAGGACCTAACCGATACACAGGAAGTGTTTGCCCGCAGCCGCAAGCTGAATAAACGGTATCTGGCCCATTTACATATTGAGGATATACAGCAGGACCTTTCCATTATCCGTAAAAAGCTGCTCGACCCCGATTATCCCCTCGATGCCAAAGAGATCGCCGCATTGGGCAAGCTTCACGATTCCCTCACCTATCAACTTAACTCCCTGCCCGATGATGCGCAGATAACCGATGTTCCGCGCCCGGTCATTATCTACGACCTGGTAGGTATTAGCAATCAGCCCACCCCTATGAACATAGAGGATGCGCTTAAAATGGCGGATAAGCTGCTGAACAATTTTACTGATATATCCCACGAGGATATTCCACCCACCAACCCCGACGACCATGCTTCCGGAGCAGAATAATGCCATAGAGGACAAGGTTACGCATGTAAAGATGCCGTGGCCGCATATGCAAATCCGGCTTATACGTGCGCCGGAGACTTATTTCGTGGCGAACCGGGGCGGGTTCAAAACATCGCTGGGCATGGCGCCATTTACCGAGGATTGCGTACATGAATTCCCGCGCGGTAGCGGGGTGATTGTTGGGCCGTCGTTTGAGCATCTATACGATAATACCCTTAACGCGCTGGTTAAAGCCCTCGGCGATATGGGCTTCGAAGAGGATACGCACTACGTCGTCCGCAAAAAGCCACCGGCAGACTGGCCTAAGCCTTTCATACAGGTAGCTGCTAAAAAGTTCGACAACCTGATGACATGGTACAATGGCTTTACCGACCATCTTATTAGCCTCGCCCGTGTGGGCAGCACCAATGCCCTATCGGTTATGTGCGGAAAGTTTGATGAGGCAAAGCTGCTCGATCAGCGCAAGCTGATGGACGAGGTTTTTCCCATCTTTCGGCCGTTTAAAAATATGCCAGCCCATTGGCGGCACAGTAGCCTGCTCAATGCCAAATTTTTCGCAACCGATAAGCTGGAATCACCCAATAAAATCAACTGGATACTGGAAAAGCGAAAGCTCATTGAGCCAGTTAAAAACAGCGTTATTGTCACCCTACAGATTGCCCTCAATGTCTTGCATAAGGAATACAACGACGCGGGTATCAACAGGCGGGCACAGCTGAAGCCCCAGATAAAGGCTATTGAGCTGCGGCTGTTCAACCTGCGCAAAAAGCTTACCCTTTACATCGAGGCCGACCATACCCATACCCAGATAATACAGGGCCCTGAGTGGTTTGCCGACAAGGAAAAGAACATGAAGGCTTATGAGCTGAAGGTGGCCATCAAAAACGAGGACCCCACACGCCCCGAGGATGGCTTCTATCCCGACTATGATACAGCCGTGCACGGATATACAAACCTCAGCGACTATGATAAAACAAAACCCCTTATTATAGCCGCCGATTACCAGCATAGCGTCAGTCCGATAGCCGTGGCTCAGATAGCCCAACTGCCCGGTGCCGCCAAGCCCTCACTCAATTATATCAACGAGATATATACACTTGCGCCAGCTGGGTTGGAAGACGCGGTGCAGCTTTTTTGCGACGCATATAAGAACCACATTGGCAAGCGTATCTATTACATCTATGACCAGACGGCGACTGGCAAGCGCAATGATGCAGTGGAGTATTTCAAGATAGTTAAGCGTATATTGAAGCGCAATAAATGGAGGATTATCGATATATACACGGGACAGGCGCCCGACCACTACCAGAAGTTTACCGATACAAAAGCGTGGCTGCAGCAGGCGGAAGAGACAACGCTACCCATTCGCATTAACCTCGACAATTGTACCTGTCTCGATACCAGCATCAAGGGCGCGGAGGCAGTGACCGCTCGGAAAGGCGATAAGATGATAACCCGTAAGGAAAAGAAGTACGAGAACACCACCAAATACCCACAGCTCAACCAGGCGCATACCACGCACTTCAGCGACTGCTTTGATATGGTAAACCATGCGGTCATCAAGCTCAAGCGCATAGGTGCTGAGCGTCGTGGAGGCAGCTCTCTTGGATTTCGATAGACCCTGTCATATTTCTATGATTATTTTCATCCGCCGAGGCCGAAAACAGGGAACGCAAGGAACACAACGGCTTTTCGATTGCTTTTTTGAGGCTAAAAACAATAATTTATTGTTAATCAATACATAATTACGATTGCCCATTACTTGGAATGGTAATGACATTGGCTCAATAATTACTTAATAGTCACTGTTTAATGCACCATCATTGGGGGATGATATTTTCCAATAAGTATAATCATCATCATGCCTAATCCATTTAAACTCAATCCGTTTAAACCTAAGCAATGTGATCTGCTCTCTTATTGTATTCATCATTTCAAGCTTATTCGCATTACTTGCAAAATGGCCACCGATAAAAGTTAGAATAGTTCCATTCTGTTCGACCTCTATATCCTGCCGCCAATAAATGTCTCGAATGAATTGGGCATATTCTTTTCTAATAATAGGAAACATCTTTTTCTGCGAAGTGATCATTTCAGATTTCCATTTATTACGTAGGTTGATATCCTCTTTCCTTTTACAGGTATCTGTAGAATTTAATAATTTTGAGTACTTATTATAGGTTTCAGCAACATTAACAAAATCACTTATTTTGCTTCGAGACCCTTCTTTGATTTCCTTGTCATCTTTTTGATAATCACCAAAAATATCTTTTACTTTCCTCGGGGCAAGTACCAGGCTATCAGAACGAGCTTGCAAATCTGTTTTTGTATAAAAATCTTCGTTGTTGGAGCAGGAAACTAGAAATATAAGAAGACATGCCCATAAGTGTCTCATATAATAATCGTTAAGGGTTTATAAAAAGATGGGGATATTAATTACAATCAACAAAATAAGCAATACCACTTTCCGGGTATATGCTTATACCTATAGTTATTTTATATTGCCCTCCCTTCAGTCAACAAAACCCTTTCCTTATCGCTTCAACAAAGTCAACTGCTCAACAGGAGAAAGTAATGTACCTTATTGTAAATCAATGAAAAATCCCTTTTATTCACTAAACCGTTTCTGTGATCATGAACCCAATCAAAAAGCGGTTAAGGCTTCGTAAGTTTAAGCGGACTTGTTCAATCCTTCCCGTAGCTTTACCTCTTTCTCTTCAACCCTTTTTTTCAAATCCCCCAGTAAGCTTATCGACGAACGTTGAAGAATCACTGCGCCAATCTCCGCAAGGAATTCCAGAGTCGTTTGGCCGATAGCTTCCTGACGAATTTGATTTGTAACCAAAAAGGCGTCGACATCTTCAATTGTCGAGGCCTTTTTTAATTCTGCCGCGTACTTAATTTTAAGAATGCCCATAAGGTCTTCATTATCCCCATTTTTTTTGGCCTTACTTAAATAGGGTCGCGAATAACCAATATCAGCGGCTATCTCATCCAGCGTCTTTTTAGTAAGAAACTGAATTTTATTAATGAGTTTTTCTAATTCGTTAGACAAAACAAAATATTCTTTCCAGCACATTGGGATCCTAAGCTTAGAATTCCACGTGGACAAGTTGTCGCGG
>JADMIO010835296.1_pt1 | contig 124046 bp, 120 predicted proteins | sample 8958161 | NCBI WGS metagenome assembly JADMIO01 (sample SAMN16585339, study PRJNA669376) | soil metagenome | isolation source: Crop rotation soil | place: USA: Cullars Rotation, Alabama | collected 2011 | reverse complement strand
GCCGCGACTTCAAGTCACGTGAATTCCAAGCTTCGGATCCCACTGTGCTGGAAAGCTCGTATCCGGCCTGGAACGATGACGCCGCCGCCGTCTTCGACAATGAGGATTTCCTCGGCGCGTTTCCGCAGGAGGCGGTGGAAATTCTCGACGCGGGGAAAACCTACAACCACGGCAAGCCGCCGGAGACGATCGCGTTCGGCGACAAGCGCGTTCCCAACTTTCGCAAGGACAAGCCTCCGCAAACGGTTCTGGGCCGCGACCAGAAGGCGTGGTTCCTGGAGCGGCTGCGCGTATCGACGGCGCCGTGGAAAATCTGGGGCAACAGCATCGGGTCGCTGGATGCACGCCTTGATCTGCAGAATGTGCCGGAGACGTTCGGAAAGTGGCCCGGCCGCAGTTACGGCCTGCTGACGCTCGACGATTGGTCCGGCTACCGCAGCGAACGTGGCGAGATTCTGGACTTCGTGAAGGCCAACGGCATTACCGGTCTCGCATCCGTATGCGGCGACCGGCATGCGTTCTTCGCCGGCCTGCTGTCGAAGTCATTGCCGCCAGAACAATACGAACCTGTTGCTATCGAGTTTGTGGGCGCATCCGTGTCATCGCCAGGCGCATGCGAATCGTTCGAAGCCAAGGTGCCAGACACGATGAAGCTGCACGCCCTGCTCATACGGCGGCCGAAGGGCGCGCCCTCCGAGCCGATGGTGAATTTCTCGGTGATGCACGGGGTGCGGGCGAGCCTCGCCTACGACACAAGCGGTGACCTTAAAGCGGCACGCGCGCAATCCAATGCGGAAGTTGCGCCGCACCTGGCGTTCATCGATTTCGGCGGGCATGGCTACAGCATCGTGCGCGCGGCGCCTGACACACTGGAAACGGAGTTCGTCTGTATCACGCCGCCTGCCGAGCGCAGCAGCACGAACGATGGTGGGCCGTTGCTCTATCGCGTCCGCCACCGCGCAAAATTATGGAAGGTGGGAGAGGCGCCCAAGCTCGAACAAGAACTCGTCGATGGCGCCCCGCCACTCTGGAGCTGACTTGCGTCGACGCCAAAATGGCACGACGCATCTGGATGATGAGCACGAAATGATTCAGATAGTGCAATGGCGCGCGCCGACGCATCACCGTCTCGATTATTCCGGCTGCGCAAGTCTTTTTTTCGGGTCGATACACATTCTTACAAATCTCTCGAAGGCGTGCGCGCTGATCGGACGTGAGACCCGCTATGGCTGCGGGCGATGGATGAGAATCGGAATCCGCCGCGCATTTCAGTCGATGCGAAGGGGGCCCATCCGGACCCATTCGTCGCGGCATTTAATTGTCTGAATTCAGAACGGCCGCTTCGCGATCGGGAGCTGCAGCAGGCAGCCTCTGATCTTTCGGCAAATCTTGTTGCTTCCGCTAAAAGAAGCTTGGCAGCCCATCTGGCGCGAAACCCCAAAGATCCAGATGCGCTGTACCTGAAAGCACAGATCGCGCTGCGACAGCACAATCCTAAGGAAGCGCGCGAGCTGCTGCGCGCGTGTTTGTCATTCGCGCCGAAATTCGCATTGGCGCGCTATGCGCTCGCCAGACTGCTCATTCAACTCAATGAGCCCGATGCAGCACTTTCGGAGCTTGAGGTGTTGCTTGCGGCCGAGAGCGACAACCCGCTGTTCCGCAACCTGCAGGCGAAGGTTCTTCAAGCGATAGGGCAAGCCGATCGTTCCCTCGCGATTCGAAAGACCTTGGTGGATGATTTCCCTGCAAGTCCGGAGTGCTGGCACGCCTACGGCAATGCCCTGCGTGCTTCAGGCGCTCCCGCCGAACAGGCTGCTGTGGCGTTCCGCAAAGCGCTCGCGCTTCGCCCCACCCACACCAAATCCTATTGGAGCATTGCGAACCTGAAGGCCGTTCGCTTCAGCAGCGATGAGATAGACCACATGGAGGGCTCGCTCGCGCGCCCTGACCTGCCGGCAGAGCACCGCACTTGGCTGCACTTTTCACTCGGCAAAGGCCTGGAAGATGCAGGCGATTACGCGCGCTCGTTCCAGCACTACGCCAGAGGGAATGCGCTCGCGCGCATGCGGACGGAATACGACGCCGAGAGGACGTCGGCGCTTGTTGCCGCCACCAAAGCCGTGTTCACATCGGAGTTTGTCACCGCGCATCACGGTTGGGGCTCTGCCGACCGCGCTCCGATTTTCATCGTCGGCATGCAGCGCTCCGGTTCGACCTTGGTTGAGCAGATTCTCGCGAGCCACTCTGCGGTGGAAGGAACAGCAGAACTGCCTTGCCTGCCGGAGATGCTTCGCAGGATAACCGAGACAGCCGGCAGCGATTATCCTGGCTGGCTCCCTGTGCTGGATGCCGCGGCCGCCGCGGAGGCGGGCGAGGATTACCTGAAGCGTGCAGCCTTATACCGGCGGAGCGATCGCCCCTTCTTCACCGACAAGGCGTCGGCAAATCTCTGGCATGTGGGGGCGATTCACTTGGTGCTTCCGGGCGCGAAAATTGTCGATGTGCGACGCCACCCAGCCGCCAATGGCTTCTCCCGGTTTCGCCAGTATTTCGGAAAGACGAATTTGCGCCTGGCGGAACTCGGGCGGGAATATCGCGACTATGTGGATCTGATGGCGCATTTCGATCAAGTGTTGCCCGGCAAAGTGCACCGCGTGATCTACGAGGAGCTGGTGGCAAATCCCGAACGCGAAATCCGCAAGCTGCTCGCCTATCTGGAGCTGCCGTTCGAGGAGGCTTGCCTGCACTTCCACACGACGAAGCGGGCGGTGCTCACGCCCACCTCCGAGCAGGTGCGCAAGCCGATTTCCAGCGAGGCGCTGGAGCACTGGCGAAACTACGAGCGGTGGTTGTCGCCGCTGCTTGAATCGCTTGGCCCTGTGCTGGCTGCATATCCTGCCGTACCGGAAAACTTCCGCTAAGGCTACTCTTAGCCGTACCGCGAACTGACACTTTATGCCGGCGCCGGTGCAGCGTTGCGGTCAACCCATGTCGCAAACGCATCAAGAAAGCCCTTGAGGAATTTGCGCGTGCTCTCGTTGGTGAGCTTGCCGTGTTCGTCGAACAGTGCGGCGCAATTGCCGATATAGGCTTCCGGCTGCTGCATTGCCGGCATGTTGAGGAACACCAGCGACTGGCGCAGATGATGATTGGCGCCGAAGCCGCCGATGGCGCCCGGCGATACGCTGATCACGCCCGCAGGCTTTCCATTCCAGGCGCTCTTGCCATAGGGACGCGAAGCCACATCGATGGCGTTCTTCAGCACGCCGGGAACGGAGCGGTTGTATTCCGGCGTGATGAAAAGCACGGCATCGGCGCCCGCAATGCGCTCCTTGAACGCCACCCATTCGGCTGGCGGCGAGGAATCAAGATCCTGATCGTAAAGCGGCAGGTCTCCGATTTCGGCGATCTCCAGTTTGAGCGACTCAGGCGCCAGCTCCGTCAGGGCGTTCGCCGTCATCCGGTTGAACGAGCCCTTGCGGAGGCTTCCGACCACCACGGCCACATAACGAGGCATCTGTCTCTCCCGTCGGTTGCCAGCCCTGACCCCACTCCTATCACGAGAAAGCTCGTGAGAGTTCAGCGTTCTCTGCTTCAGCGTCGCATCAGGAGGATGTGGAAGGAAGCGGGGAGCGGCTGTCCGCGTTCAGCAGCTCCCCTGATCGCATACAGCCCTGAAGGGTTTTAGGTCGCCCAGCCGTACGGACCAGCAGCTTCTAACACGATTAACTTGACAAGAATAGTCGTATTTTTATAGATGCGGAGAAAATACAAGAATCCCCCTTTGAACCACCTGGCGGGCGGCTCATCGTCCTCCCCTTGTCTTCCCTCAAGTAGAGCCGCCCACTTTTTTCGATAACGTTCAGAGTGGCCGCTAGCGCAGCGCCTGATCCAGGTCGGCGATGAGGTCGTCGGCGTCTTCCACGCCGCAGGAAAGCCGGACGAGCGAGTCCGAAATGCCGAGCGCGTCGCGTTTGTCCGGCGGAACGGAGGCGTGCGTCATGATGGCGGGATGCTCGATCAGCGATTCCACGCCCCCCAATGACTCCGCCAGGGTGAAAAGGCGGCAACGCTCGAGGAAGCGCTTGGTGCCGGCGAGATCGCGCTTGAGGATCACGGTGACGATGCCGCCGAATGCCGCCATCTGCCGTTCCGCCAGCGCATGTTGCGGATGCGACTCCAGCCCCGGATAGATCACCCGCGCCACATCGTCCTTTCGCGCTTCCAGCCAGCGCGCGATTTTCAGCGCGTTGCCGCAATGCCGCTCGAGGCGCAGCGCCAATGTCTTCAACCCACGCAGCGCCAGGAACGAATCGAAAGGCCCGGCGATGGCCCCGACCGCGTTCTGCAGAAAGCGCAGGCGCTCGGCCAGCTCGGGATTTTCACCCACCACGGCGCAACCGCTCACCACATCGGAATGGCCATTGAGATACTTCGTGGTGGAATGCATCACGATATCGAAGCCGTGCTCCAGCGGCCGCTGCACATACGGCGAGGCAAACGTGTTGTCCGCCACCGCCAAAGCGCCGCTCTTCTTCGCCAGCCTTGCGATGGCGGAAAGATCGGCGAGCTTGAGCAGCGGGTTGGTCGGTGTTTCCACCCAAATCATTCTCGTTTGCGGCCGCAACGCGCGCTCGACATTCACGGTATCGCTCATGTCGACGAAATCGAAGGCGAGACCCGCGCTGGCCTTCCGCACCCGTTCGAACAGGCGAAATGTGCCGCCGTAGACATCGTCGCTGACCACCACGTGATCGCCGGTCTTGAGCAGATCGAGAACGGTGGACTCCGCGGCCATGCCACTGGCGAAGGCGTAGCCTTCCGTGCCGCTTTCCAGGTCGGCGATGCAGCGTTCGAAAGCAGCACGCGTCGGATTCTGCGAGCGCGAATATTCGTAGCCCTTGTGCACGCCGGGGCTTTCCTGCGCGTACGTGCTGCTCGCGTAGATCGGAACCATCACCGCGCCAGTTGTGGGGTCCGGATGCTGGCCCGCGTGAATCGTGCGCGTGGAAAACGCGAGACGGTTATGGCCGGACTTCTCGGTCATGGATTGAGCCGCAGATAGTTGATGAGATCGACGCGGGTAATGAGCCCGACGAACTTCTGGCCGTCCACGACGATCGCCACTTCATTGCGTTCGAAGATCGGCGCCAGCACCTGCATCTTGTCGCTCACCTGCACGGTGTGCAGCCGCGCCGTCATCGCGGTGCGCACGGGATCCTTGAACTGCTGCGTGCGAAATTCGTCGTGGCCTTCGACATGGCTGAGAATGTCGCTCTCGTCGATGATGCCGACGATGCGGCCATCCTTAAGCACAGGGAGTTGCGAGACGTCGGAGGAGCGCATGCGATTGTAGGCCACCATCAAGGAATCGTCCGGGCCTACCGTCACCGTGCCGCCGGATTCGTGCGGACGCGAAATGAGATCGGAGAGATTGCCGGTCAGCTTGCGGTCGGCCAACCCCTGCTCGATCACCCAGAAATCGTTGTACACCTTGGAGAGGTATTTGTTGCCGCTGTCGGGCACCAGGGTCACCACGCGCTTCGGCGTTGTTTGCTGGCGGCAATACTTCAATGCGCCGGCCAGCAATGTTCCACACGATGAGCCGCCGAGAATGCCTTCCTTCTGCAGCAGCGCGCGCGCCGTCTCCACGCTTTCTCGATCCGAGATGGCGTAGGCTTCCTTCACGAGCGAGATATCGCAATTCGGCGGCACGAAATCCTCGCCGATGCCTTCCACCGTCCATGAACCGGCTTCCGTCATCTTGCCCGTTTTGATCAGCGGCGTGAGCACGGAGCCGACCGGATCGGCCAGCACCATCTCCGTTTGCGGCGAAACGCGTGCGAAGAAACGGCCCAAGCCCGTCAAGGTGCCGCCGCTGCCCACGCCCACCACCACCGCATCGACCTGATGCTCCATCTGCTCCCAGATTTCGGGGCCGGTGGTGGTTTCGTGCGCTTGCGGATTGGCGGGATTGGCGAACTGGTTGGCATAGAACGCGCCGGTCTCATCGGCGATGCGCTGCGCCATGTCCTGGTAGTATTCCGGGTGACCCTTGCCCACGTCGGAGCGGGTGATGCGCACATCCACGCCCATCGCGCGCAGGTGCTGGACTTTCTCGCGGGCCATTTTGTCAGGCACAATGAGGATCAGCTTGTAACCCTTGAGGATGCCTACCTGCGCCAGGCCAAGGCCGGTGTTGCCGGCAGTCGCTTCGATGATTGTGCCGCCGGCCTTGAGGCGGCCATCCTTCTCTGCCGCCTCGATCATGGATTTGCCGATGCGGTCTTTGATGGAGCCGCCGGGGTTCTGGCTCTCCAGCTTGACGAACAACCGGCACGGCCCGGTCTCGAACTTGGTGAGCTCGACCATCGGGGTATCGCCGATCAGGTCGAGGGCAGATTTCAGGGGACGGTTTCGGTTGGACATGGGAAATCGGCTTGTTCAGACCAGGCAAACATAGCCGGGCGGGAGGGGCAAAGACCACGCGGCAAAAGACCGGGAGCTTTTCGCTCCCGGTCTTTTGCACAAACATATGCCCTACTGCTGGGATGGTTCAGGCGGATCCGTTGGCCGCTTGCGCTTTTTCGGCGCATTTCCGCTCTGGTCACTGTTTCCCGATGACGCCGCAGAAGAGCCTGTCTGTGGGCCGCTCATTCCGCCGGCGCTTCCCCGCCGCGGATTGGCGGGAGCCGCCGAGCCAGGACCCTGATCCGGAGCCGGGCCACCCATGCTTCCCGAGGGGTGTGTACGCTGCCGTGGCGCGGACATGCCGCCGCTGTCGCTGGTGCCGGAGGTACCGGCGCCGTTTCCCGGCCCCGTCATGCCGCCACCGGGACCGCTCATGCTACCTTCCGGATTTGCTGGCCGCCGCTTCTTCTGCGTATCGCCAGAGCCACCGCCAGGTCCGCTCATGCTTTCGTCGGATGGATTGCTCATGCGGCTTTCCGAACCGGTGGACCGACTCTTTTTGGGCGGGTTGCCCGCGTCCTCCGCGGGTCCACTCATGCCCTCGCCCGCGGGATTGCTCATCCGTCCTTCGGAACTTCCTCCATTCTTCTTGGTGGGCGTCCCCGAGGAGCCGGTGTCAGTGCTTTCAGTGGCAGCCTTTCCACCGCCGCGCATGCCGCCATTCTCGTCGGCACTGCCGCCAGCTTTGTCCTCGCGACTGCGGTTCGGCTTGTCAGCGGCATTGTCATCGCGATTTCGATCAGGCTTCTCGCCTGCGCCCGGAGCAGCATTCGGTTCGTTCGATTCCTTGCCACCCGCGTCCCCACCACCATTGCGCTTGATGGCTTCCATGTTCATCGGATGCGCGGTGCGTTCGCGTTGGCGAACCTCCTTGGCCTCGTCTACCGTCGTGATGACGGCGTTCGGTTTGATCACCATCTTGGCGGAGACCGGTGCGATCCGGCGTCCCGACGCGCGCTCGACGACGCGGATGTCGATGCCGCGATTGACCACGCGGTTGTTTACCACCTCGAATTTTCCCGCTGCGCGCGTGCGGCCGAACACGATCTTGATACGATCGCGCGGCACCACGAAGCGGCGATAATCGCGTTGCGCGAGATGACGATTGTTCACGAAGACGAAGAAGCGTGAGGGATCCACGCGGCCGCGATACCAGCGGTCGTAGAAATTGATCCCAATCGGTCCAAGATTCAGGCCAAAAAACGCCCCACTGCCCGATATGAAGGCTTCGTCCGGCGGCAGTGGCATCCAGCCGGTGTAGTCGTCGCCTTCGCGCCACGCGACCCAGGCCGGCGCCCAGGTATACCCGGGAAGCCACAGCCATCCGCCCCACTGCCCGTCGTAAACCCAGCGTCCATAGTGATACACGACATCGTCGAATGGATCGTCCGACATCCAGTACCAGCCATACTCGTCAGTGTATTCCCAATAGCCGTTGCTGTAGGGCTGCCAATCCGCGCCCAGCGCGCGCACCCGCGGCCGCCACACATCGCCCCAGATCGGATGGTGGATCCAACGGCCATGGGCCGTCAGGCGATCATGAAAAAAATCGAACCCGATCCGCACGTTGACGGCCGCAGCCGCGGGTGTCGACAAGGCGACAGTGCTGGCCCCCGCGATCAGCAGTGCAGCCGCGCAAACAGCGGAGGAGAAATGTCTTGGCATTTGGCGCTCCCTGGGTGAATCACATCGTGCGCCATCCCCGAATCAGTTGGCGCAGACGCGCGAGCGTTCTTGGCGAATAGGGCAAATCTGGGGCCGCGGCGGCGATGAATTTCCTGAGCGACAACGCCTATGGCGCGGCACCTGAGATACTCTCCGCTCTTGGGGCGGCGAATTCCGGCGTGGCGATGCCTTACGGTGAAGATGCAGTTACCGTGCGGCTCGCGAAACACCTCGAAGAGATCTTCGAGCACGAGCTTGCGGTGTTTCCTGTGGTCACCGGAACGGCCGCCAATGCGCTGGCGCTCGCAACTTTGGTGCCCCCCTATGGCGGGATTTTCTGTCACCAGGAGAGTCACATCGCAGTCGATGAATGCGCTGCGCCCGAATTCTTCACCGGCGGCGCCAAGCTCGCGCATGTTGCCGGCGAGCACGCAAAGCTGACACCAGCCGGGATCGCAGAAGCACTGACGCACTATCGCGGGGGCGTGCACAGTTCGAAGCCTTCCGCAATCAGCATCAGTCAGGCGACCGAACGCGGCACAGTCTACAATGCAGACGAAATTGCGGCGCTGTCCGAGCTTGCGAAACGCGAAGGCATGGCGCTGCACATGGATGGCGCGCGATTTGCCAATGCGCTCGGGTATCTCGATTGCAAGCCGGCCGCCGTAACGTGGAAGGCCGGAGTTGATGTGCTCTCGTTCGGTGCGAGCAAGAACGGCGCGTTATGCGCGGAAGCCGTCATCTTCTTCGATCGCAAGCACGCGCAGGAATTGGAATACCGCCGCAAGCGCGGAGGCCACCTCGTTTCGAAAATGCGTTTCATTTCTGCGCAGCTGGAGGCCTATCTCGAGAATGATCGCTGGCTCTCCTGGGCGCGCACGGCCAATCAGCACGCGCTAAAAATGGCGGAGGGCCTTGCCCGCAATGCCCTCATCGAAGTGGTTGAACCGGTGCAGGCAAACGAAATTTTCGCCACTTTTCCCGATTCCCTCGTTGCGAAACTTCGTGCGGCGGGCGCGCAATTCTACGATTGGCGTCCATCGCATAATGGCCGCACGCTTGTCCGTCTGGTGTTCTCCTGCCTCACGCCCGAAGCGGACGTGGCGCGCTTTCTCACATTGGTATCTTCCTGAAAAGTGCATTCAGGCCCAGTTCAGCTTGCTGAACATAGATATGCATTTGAGCGCAATGATGTTTGCGCCAGACACCGATTCGCGCAGTACACGAATTATTTGCGTCTGATGTGGCGCTACTCTTCGGGGACATGCGTTGAATCGACTGGAGGAGAGCGACCAAAGGAGGTCTGTGATGAAGCGCTTTGGAAAGATCGCCCTCGCTACGCTTGCGTTGGGCAGTGCAGCCGTGATGACCGCAGCGCCGGCAAACGCCGCCCGCGTGGCGGTGGGTATCGGCGTAGGCGTACCGGCCTATGGGTACGGCTATGGCTATCCGTATTACGGCGGGTATCCCTACGGCTACTATCCGGTGACCTATGGCTACTACGGTCCGCGATATTACTGGCACGGCCGGTGGTATCGCGGGCATCGCCCGTATTGGCACCGTCACTGGCGCCGCTGGTAACAGCCGCTGAAGCAACAAAACAGCCCCGGTTTTCCGGGGCTGTTTTTTTAGATCCGGCCGAGGAGCGTAAGCGACCCGACCTGCGAGACGGCACCATTGTCCCCGCGCAGATAGTCGTAATTCACGCCGATGGACCAGGCACCGGTGGTTGCCGCCAAGCTGCCGCCAAGCACCACATTGCCCTTCGCAGGATCGGGACCGGTGAGCGTGAACTGCGTGCCGGGCGTGCTGGCAAATGAGGCCGTCACGTTCGGCGCATCGGCCAGGAAGTCATACCGATAACCAGCGCGCCCCGACGGCTGCAGATAGAAGTCGCCGAGATTGAGATCCTGTCGTACCTCTCCGCCGATGAAGCCGCGGGCGGATTTGTAATACTGCGAATGGACGGCAAGATCGAAGGCATCGCCGCCGTTCGGATCTCCGCCGCCATGTTCGGTGTAGGCGTTCTCACGCATCCATAAGCCATCGACGCTGATTTCCGGCGTGAAGATGGTGCTGCCCGTCGTGAGTATCACACCGGTGGTGAACCCGCCCGCGCCCAACAGCGTGTCGCGCTTGCCTTCCGCGTGACGGACGATTCCGTTGATGTCGATGTTGCGCGTTCCCTGCAGCTTGCCCACGCCGGCGCTCAATTGCGCATCGAGGAAGAAGCCGCGGCCGCGCCAATCGCTATACCCGGTGAGCACACCCCACTCGCTGTCTGTCTGGCTGTCCTGCGGCTGCTTCTCGTTGATGTTGCCGGAATAGAAACTGGCGGCGAGGCCATAGCGACCGTTCGTCGGGTCGCCAGCATCCGCACCGACGACAAGGCCGAAGCCCGTGTCGCGATAACCGATCGTTCCCGCATTGGCATCCTGGTTGAGACTGAGGTTGAATTCCTGACCCCACAGCGTCAGCGAACCCGGCTGACCGGCATACATGCGCAGCTCTCGCTGCCGTGCTGCCACGGGTCCCGCTGCCTGATCGGTGATGGCGATGGCCAGCGCCCGCGCTGCGCCGGTGACGTTCGGGGCGAACTGCGAGTAGATCGTCTGATAGAGGGCCTGACCCTGGGCATCGGTCAGCGGCACGCCGTTGACCGGCGCTCCAGCCAGGATGATGGCACTCCCCAGCTGATCGTCTGTTTCCAAAGCAAGGTTAGCAACCGGGAACATTGTCAGCGCATAGCCGCTGAGGCCGATCTGTTCCGCGGTTTTCGGCGTGAGAGTCAGCACCAGCTGGCTGCGATTTTGCGTGTCCTGAACAGCAAGGCATTGCTCATTGCTGCTGACGAACAGGAACGGGACGTTCGGACACACCTCTGTCTGCAATGCCGCAAGGCTCAGCTGCAGCTGGTTCAGCGGCGCGTCGATCAGGACGAACTGGGAAGGATCGGCGGGTGTTTGCCCCCCGAGGAAGCCCTGAAACGGCAAATTGAGAATGGCGCCCGGATTGAGAAGAACTTGACCGTTCGCAGTAACGATGCCGCCCGCCGTTGGGTTGACGGAAAGATTGTAGGTTTGCGACAGCGGCAATCCAATAACCGCACCATCGCCCACGGTCAGATCGTTGACCGTGAATCGCTTGTCGATATCGATGGAATCGTTGGTGAGTGTTAGCGATCCGCCCGGGTTAATCAGAACGTCCAGCCTGCCGCCGGCGCGCTCTGTGACGCTGCCGACGACGGAGCCGAAGTCGTCGATCTCCAGATAATCGTTGGCGCCGTTCGCATTGCTTGTGCCGCCGAAGGCGATGTCACCTGCGATGGCTGCAGACCGATTCGCATTGCCATGCACCAGCACCGTATCGGCCGCGTTCCCGAGATTGACAGCACCGACGATCGTTCCCGTATTATCGATGCGCGTATTCTGCGTGGCGACGCCCATATCGATTGCGGTCGTCACTTGGGAATCGTCATCCAGGGTCGTGGCGAACGCGCTGATGGTGCCTGAGTTGTCCACCTCCAACAGCGTCCCGGATTCATCAAGAATCCCGTAAGCTTTCAGATCGGTAATCGTAGTGTCGCTGGTGATGGCAGATGCCGTGATCGTGCCCTCATTCACGATCCTGGAGAGGGTGCCTCCGCTGGCGATGTGGATACCGAGGGCTGAGCCGCCGAGGATGGTGCCGCTGTAGCTCGCACTGATAAGCCCTGGCGAACTGCTGTTCTGTGCGGAGTTGAAGAAGACGGGGAGCACGCCACCCGAACCTACAAATACGCCAGTCGCCTGGGCAGCTTGTTGCTGCAGGTCATCGCCAGTGAGCGAGGCCGTGATCGAACCAGAACTGAAGAAGCCGCCGTCGAGAATGGAGTCGAAGCCGCCCGCGCCTTCGATTTGCACACCTGTTGCAAGGATCTGATCCACATTTGCCGGGGCGGCGGCAATCTTGCCGCGATTGACGATGCTGAAGGGGCCCTCCGGAAGGCCTGGGAAGATACCGATATGGATGTCCTGCGTTGCCGTTGCGCCGGCGCCGATAGGAGAAATCAGAAGGACGGGGAACGAGCCATTGCCCTGAATGAGCGCGCTAGCGGTGTCGTCTGAAGAGTTCACCGGCCCATTGTTCAGAATTCCGCCGGTGATGTCGTCCGCAACAACGATCGCGGAGCCGCCCGTCGGGTTTCCAGTGGGCCCGGTGGGAGTCACCGTTCCCAGCGCGGAGATGGTCCCATTGTTCGTCAGGCTTCCGCTGACGCCACCCAAGAGAACGATACCTTGGGCATCGAAGCCTGTGGCACCGACCGTAGCGCCTGTGCCCACCGTCAGGTTACCTAAAAGAGAATCACTGGTGGAATTGTTTTCGATCCGGATGGCAGTGACTTCGCCCGACTGGAGCTGAGCCGTGTCGGTGGGCGCCACCGTCAGCGCCCCATCAACTTCCAGGTTTCCCTGCAGCACGGAATCGGTCTGAACGTGGATGCCTATCGAATTGTCGCCCGTGAGGCTGACGGCGGAGCCCTCCGCGATTGTCAGGTTGCCGACCATTGTCGCTGGAGCGGTGTCGCTGCCGACGAGAACGCCTTGCATGAACGTGCCGTCCGTCATCGTCAGTGCGCCGGCAAGATCGATATTCCCGTTCAGCGTCGTGTTGTCCGCAATGTGAATGCCCACAGCGGTATCCCCCGTGAGCTTCAGCGCAGAGCCGGTTTCCAGATTGATTCCGCCATTGAAGATGCCGCTCGGATCGCCGTTGACGATGCCAACAAGAATGCCCGTTTTTCCCGTGCCGTCGCCCGTCAAATCGATGACGCCTGTGCTGTCGAGCGCGGCAACATCAGAGCCCGGGCCGTTGCCGGTAAGTGTGGCATCCATCTCAACGCCTATGGCGCCGGTGGTGCCGATGTTGCTGATCGTCCCCTGATTGGTGACCGTATTGGCGGAATCGATCTCCACTGCCGGGCCTTCAACAGCGACCACAACCGAGCCTGTCGACTCGATCAGGATGTCGGCCGGGGTGCCGTCCGCAGCCGTGCTGGTTTTGATCTGCTGGGTGACTTCCGTGGTGATGTCGGTGAAGTCATCGCCCATAACGGGGCTGACCAGCAGGGCGGCGGTTGCCGCTGTCAGCATTAACGCGCGCTTCGACAAGAGACACCCCTTCGTGTCGTTGTGGACCGGTGGCGGCCGGGGACTTGTGACGGGCGCCCGAGCCGCAAAAAACGCCCAACAGCGCCCGCGGGCGCGGACATTAGCCATAATCGGCCGGGCCATGCCACACCAATTTACCATTTTTAATCAAGCCTTAGCGGGCCGCGGGGGAATAAAAATAGAACGCAAACACAGGCGGCGGGTGTTGAGAACGCCTGCGCCTATAACCACACACGGACCCCCAGGTAGGCGCGGAGGGGCGCCGCGGGACTGAGCGACCGGGGATTGCCGGCGTTCGGCACTTCTTTGATCGGCACCTCGTCGACCGGGGAGAAGGTGCCGAAGGTCTCGTATTCGGCGTTCAGCAGATTTTCGATTTCGCCGAAGACTTCCAGCTGTTCCGCCAGACGATAACGAGCGCTGGCACCCAGCACGACATAGGGCTTGCTCTTGGGGTTTAGGTTGGACTCATCCCCCCGGAGATATTGGCCATTCGCATACCGGCCTGAGAGGCTGGCGCTCCAGACTTCGTTCTGTTGGTACGTGACCTCACCCTTCAGCGTGTGCGCAGGCACGCTGGGCAGGCTAGCTCCCGGCAGAACGTGAATTTCGCCGTAGGCATCTGCGCGCGGGTTGTCGGGACTGCTGAGGGTCAGCGCCGAGCGGAAGGTTGCATCGGTATAAGCGTAGTTCAACGAGGCCACCCAAGGCCCGTCGCTCATGTTCGCGGAGGCTTCGATCCCCTGCCGTCGTGTCACGCCGATGTTGCGGAAAAAGCCGCGGCCGAGCACGGAGCTCGCGACAAACATGATGTCATCGTCCGCCTCCACCCGATACAGGCCAGCATGCCAGTTGAGTGCGATTTCACCTTCGCTCCAATTGCCGCGGGCGCCGGCTTCAACGGTGTGCGAAACCACCTGCTTCAACGGCGGATCGGCAACGAAGAAATTGGTGAGGCTGCACGGCGCGCTCACATCGGCACAGGAAAACTCCGCCGGTGTCGGCGCGCGATTGCCTTGCGCATACCCGGCATAGACGGAGACCAGCAACGAGACCTTGTAGGTCAAGCCCGCCGCCGGATTCAGATGCGAGAATTCATGCGAACCGTTGAGCGCCGATCCCAGCCGATCGTGCAACCCGATACGCGCGACGTTGAAGCGGCCGGACAGGCTGAGTGTCAGCGCAGATGTGACATCGAGAATATCAGCTGCGTACACTCCGTAGTAGTCGTTGTCGCTTGCGACCTTCACCGGCGCGATCTCGCCGTTCGCCACATCGATGGTGACCCCGGGGCCGTCAAATCCCCGCACGGATGTCAACGCCCCAATGTCCGACTGCGCGGCGAAATCGCTTCGGCCCGCATCATACGAAGCGCCCGTTAGCAGATGATTTGGTAAGCCGAACAACGCGTGCTTGTAGCTCGTTTGCAGGCTCCCGCCGAAACCTAGTGTATCCGTGGACGTCAAATTGAGTTGTGCGTAATCACCATCATCCAGAAAATCGGGAATGGGATTACCATTGCGGTCTGTGAGCACAGTTCCGTCTTCAAGGCACAGCAAGCCAGCACCACAAGGTTCCGCATCGCTCGCATCGCCGTTGAAGGTGCTCTGGCGAAGGCGGCTGAGATATACATTTGCCTGCAACGAAAGCGCCGGATCTATCTGCGTCGATCCGAACAGATTGGCGCGGGCATAGTGATTGTCTGTCTTGTCAGGGAACGTGAAGACAGCAGAGCGATCAGCCGCGAGCAGTTCGACCGGAGCGGGTCCGTTGCCGGTCAGCGCGGTCGCTGCGCCAATAATATCGAGATGAATTTCGCTCCCCTGTCCGCGCCAGCCGAAATCGGCAAGACCTTGAAGTGCGCGCGAAGGAGAGTGATCACGCCAACCGTCATCGTTCAATGCCGTTGCTGCCGCGTAGAAAGAGCGAACGCCATCGTTGCCGCCAATCTGGACTGACCCTTGCGCGTGCCCGAAGGAGCCACCCAGGGCCTCGGCTTCCATGCCTTGCCAATTGAACCCATTCTTCATCTGCACGGAGATCGAACCGCCCAGCGCGTTGAGTCCGAACACTGGGTTGGAGCCTTCGAGCGTCAGCCCGCTGATGGCGATGTCCGGGATCAAGTCCCAGTTCACGGTATCTCCGAACGGCTGGTTAAGACGCGCACCGTTGACATACACGGCAAGCCCCTGCGCATCCCCGCCAAGCGGCGAAGCCTCGAATCCGCGATAAAAAAGATTGGGCTGCAGCGGATTGTCCTGAGCGTCGGCGATCGAAACGCCAGCAGCGCCATTCTCCAGCGCTTGCAAGGCGTTCGCCGATCCGAAGCGCGAGAGCTCGGCGCTGGACAAGCTCTGCACGTTGGCAGGAATTTTAGCGGGATCGATGGTCGCACCGGGTAGCGCAGTCGCGGTTACAACGACCGTTTCAACCTGCTCCGCATGCGTCGCGCTCGCCAGAAGCAGCGCGCCAGCTCCCAACCAGCGACATCTCACTGCGCGGCGCTGGCGTGCACCCGCCCTGCGCGTTGACGTATGAATTGTCCCATGCGTTGCAGCGAAACTTTCGCCTCCTGCACATCCGAATAAGCCTGAAACACGTGCTGCATGCCGTCGTAGATTTCGACGCTCACCGGCACGTTCGCTTCCGCGGCTTTGTCTCCAATCCGGCTCGCATCGTCTTTCAATATTTCGTGGCTGCCGGCATGCACCATCAGCGGCGGAAAATCGCGGAAGGTGGCGTAAAGCGGGGAGGCGTAAGGATCGGCTGGGCTCTGCTTCTTCAGGTAATGATGAGCCGTGATGAACAGCAAATCCCAGGAGAGAATCTGATCGCTCTTCGTATTGGTCAGCACAGACCAGCCGGAGAGCGTCAGGTCCATCCACGGCGACATGGCGAGGCACGCCGCCGGCATGGGCATGTTCCCGTTGCGAATGGCGAGCAGCGCAGCGAAGGCTAGACCGCCGCCCGCATCATCTCCAGCCAGAACGATGGAAGACGGATCAATGCCCTTCTGCAGCAGGGCACGATATGCATCGACGCTGTCGCGCAGGCCCGCTGGGAACAGGTATTCCGGCGCCAGCCGGTAGGCGACGGAAAAGGCTTTGGCAAATCCGTTGTCGCAGAGACGCGCCACAATTCCGCGATGTGTCTGCGGCGACCCGGCAATGAAACCTCCGCCATGGAAGTAGAGGATCACCCGGCTGGCCGACGAACGATTGACCGTCACCCACTCGCCCTTGGTTGGGCCGAGTTGGGCCGCCTGAAACTGGGCATCAGCCGGCGGCGGGGCATAGCGCTGCAGATGCGCAGCATAACGGGTCCGCAGCTCAGAAATGTCAGCGTCCGGCTCAAGCCGGGGCGCGCGGCCGATGGTGCTTTGCCATTTGGGCATATCGCGAAGCCGGTCTGGGGGTTTGGGACAGGGTGCACCATAGGCCCGTCCGCGCGGGCTTGTCACGCATGCATTCCAGGCGAAATGAAAAAGGCCGGGTGCGAACACCCGGCCTTCGTCAAACACTCTGGGAAAACGTTCGAATTATGCGGCCTTCGCTGTACCCTCGATCGTCTTCAGCGCCGGCGCATTGATGGTGATGCGGCGGGGCTTCTTCTCCTCGGGCACGATCTGCTCAAGGTCAACGTGCAACAGGCCGTTCTCAAGCTTCGCGCTCTTCACCTCGACGTGATCGGCGAGCTGGAAGCGGCGCTCGAAAGCGCGGCCGGCGATGCCCTGGTAGAGCACGTTCTTGCCCTCCGACTTGTCGCCATCTTCGCGCTTGCCCGAAATGGTAAGCACGCCATCGTGCAACTCCACGTTCAGGTCCTTCTCGGCAAAACCGGCGACCGCAACGGTGATGCGGTAGTGGTTCTCGTCAGCGCGCTCGATGTTGTACGGAGGATAGCCGTTGCCGGAATCGTACTGCGACACCTGGTCGAGCATGTCGAACAGGCGGTCAAAGCCGACGGTCGAACGGAAAAGGGGGGAAAAATCCAGTCTCATGGTCACAACCTCCTAAAAGCGATGTGGTTGAGCCTCGCCCCTAACCGGGCCCGAGGCCTTGCTTTGCCCGAACGCCATCAGGCCGCCCGGACGCGGTAGAGATAGTTCCAGCGCCTTGGCACTTCAAGAGGCCGAGTGACAAGGCGACGAAAAAAGTCATTATGAGATGTCAGCCGCTTATCACATACCTGCGTCCTTCCGGCAGGCAACGTGTCCACTGGCATGCAAGATGCTTTGACCCACTGCGTATTTCCGGATATATTTCCGGAAATGAGTTCCGCAAAGGCCTTGAAATCACACCGTCATCGTCAGAAGCGGCGCGGCCTGACCCGTGTAGAAGTGACCGTCCGTAGCCAGGATGTTCCATTAATTCGTGATGTCGCCAAAGCTCTGAACGATCCGGCCCAAGCCAACACCGCGCGAATGTTAATTCGCGCGAACCTGCGATTTCGATCGATGGGCATTAAGGAGCTTCTTGCATCAGCCCCACTGGAGGGCGTTGACCTCGACCGGCCGAAGGACTTCGGCCGAGAGATCGACTTGTGAGTTACCTGGTCGATACGAACATCATCTCCGAACTCTGCAAGGGTGAACGCCGGGACCCCGCTGTGTCTCGATGGTACGCGTCCGTTTCGGATGAAAGCCTGTATCTCAGTGTCATGGTGCTCGGGGAGATTCGAAAAGGAATCGAACGCCTCCGAATGCGGAACAGCATCCGCGCAGATGTGCTGGAACACTGGCTCTCGGCTGTCAAAGAGGCCTTTGCCGGTCGAATATTATATGTCGATGACCCGGTGAGTGAAACGTGGGGACATTTCAATGCGTTGCGCTCACTGCCGGCAGTGGACAGCCTCTTGGCGGCCACAGCGAAGGTTCACCATCTTACCCTGGTGACGAGAAACACAAACGAAATTGCCGATCTTGGAATCGAGCTTTTGAACCCCTTCCAAGGTTAGGATATTCCACACTGGCATTTCGGGAAGCGACTGCGTATATCCGCGCCTGGGAGCCGGTGGTGGACGAAACGCTCGCCAACCCGGTCAGGTCCGGAAGGAAGCAGCCGTAACGAATCCGCTTCGGGTCGCCGCCGTCTCTCATTTCCAACGATAACAGAATCTCCGCGCGCCCTCGCGCGCCCCTGCTATAGTTCTGCGATGGACGAGCGCGAAACTTCATTAGGCCCCGGATTGGATGAACCCGCGCAAGCTTCGCGCGGCGCGGAAGCCTATCGCGTGCTCGCGCGCAAATACCGGCCGCAGGATTTCACCAGTCTGATCGGCCAAGAAGCGCTGGTCCGCACGCTCTCCAACGCGTTCGCCAGCGGCCGCATAGCGCATGCCTTCATGCTCACCGGCGTGCGCGGCGTAGGCAAGACCACGACCGCCCGCATCATCGCGCGCGCATTGAACTGCATCGGGTCGGATGGCACGCGCAAGGAGCCCACCATTCATCCCTGTGGCGTCTGCGAGCCCTGCATTGCCATCGCCGAATCCCGCCACATGGACGTGCAGGAGATGGACGCGGCTTCGCGCACTGGCATCGATGACATTCGGGAGATCATCGAAGGCGTGCGCTATGCGCCCGCTTCCGCGCGCTACAAGGTCTACATCATTGATGAAGTGCACATGCTGTCGAAGCAGGCGTTCAACGGCTTGCTCAAGACGCTGGAGGAGCCACCGCCGCATGTGAAGTTCATTTTTGCCACGACGGAAATCCGCAAGGTGCCGGTAACGGTGCTGTCGCGCTGCCAGCGCTTCGACCTGCGCCGCATCGAAACGCCGGTGCTGGTGGCGCATCTGCGCAGCATCGCAGAAAAAGAGAATATCCAGATCGAAGACACCGCGCTGGCGCTGGTTGCGCGCGCGGCGGAAGGCAGCGTGCGGGATTCCCTGTCCCTGCTAGACCAGGCGATCGCGCATGAAGAAGGCCACGCGATTACCGCCGATTCCGTGCGTGGCATGCTGGGGCTGGCCGACCGCGGCCGCGTGCTCGATCTTTTCGAGAAGCTGATGGGCGGCGACATCGGCGCCGCACTGGGCGATCTTGCGCAACTTTACGATTGCGGCGCCGATCCGCTGGCGGTGATGCAGGATCTGCTGGAGATCACGCATTTCCTCACCCGCCTGAAGGTTGCTCCGAACGCAGAAGGCTTCTTCGACGGCGGCAGCGCCGAAGCGAAGCGTGCTGCCGAGATGGCGGCCAAGCTGTCGGTGCCCGCACTCACCCGCGCCTGGCAGATGCTGCTCAAAGGCTTGCTGGAAGTGCGCGACGCCACACGCCCGATCCAGGCTGCCGAAATGGCGCTGGTTCGCCTCGCTTACGCAGCCGAACTTCCGCCTACGGACAAACTGGTCCGCGACCTGCTGGACGCTGGGGCGCACTCTGGGAAATCCCTCTCCCCCTCCGCGGGAGAGGGCAAGGGTGAGGGGGCGAGGCCTCGTGCATCAATCCCCCTCACCCCAACCCTCTCCCCCAAAATGGCGGAGAGGGAGAACGCCGCGGTCGCGATCGCGCCGAAACTCCAAACCGAAGCCGTACAGCATTTCCGCTCGCTTGAAGAACTCGCGGCTTTTGCGGCGCAGAAGGGCGCGCCAGTGCTGAAGGTACACATTGAAAACGACATGCATCTCATCCGGCTGGAACCTGGACGCATCGAGTTTCGGCCCACGGCTAAGGCGCCGCACACCTTGGCCGCCGATCTGGCGCAGAAACTGAAAGACTGGACCGGCGTGCGCTGGGTGGTGAGCGTGTCGCGCGAAGGCGGCGCGCCGACCCTCGCAGAAGCAAAGCGCGCGGCGGCGCAGGCGAAACTCGACAGTGTGGCGCAGGAGCCCCTGGTGCGCGCCGTACTGGATCGTTTTCCCGGCGCGGAGATTGTGGGCGTGCACGATCGGCCGTCCGACACGCAAATTGCATCCGAAATTATTGAGAGCCCCGAATGAACATCGCAGACCTTTTCAAGCAGGCGAAGGATGTGCAGGCGCGCGCCAACGCCATGCAGGAGCAGCTTGCCCTGATCGAGGCCGAAGGCGTGGCCGGCGCAGGGCTGGTGAAGCTGGTGCTGAACGGCAAGGCAGAGCTGAAATCCGTGTCGATCGATCCTTCGCTGTTGCGGCCGGATGGACGCGAAATCATCCAGGACTTGTTCGTGGCGGCGCATACGGATGCGAAAGGCAAGGTGGAGCGCCGGGTCGCGGAAGAGATGCAGAAACTCGCGCGCGACATGGGCCTGCCTCCCGGCATGATGCCTGGGGCTTAATTTACGGTTTGCTGAAGCCCTTTCGGGTGGAGAGATCGCGCGCCTCTCTTACAGTTCCGGATAGTCGCATAAATGGATGAGCATTGCTCTCCGGCTTCTGTCGCTGCGAACGCGATGAACGGCCGGGGTTCCGCTTAATCCGGCGAGCAGATTTCTTTCCAGCCGAAGCGGTCGAGCCTTTCATCACGGGATTAGTAGAAGCAAGCACATGAAATACAAGCCGTCGACGCCGGTGCGCGCCTGCGGAAAGGAGATAGCGACACCCCGTTGGCCCTGCTAGTGATCCTCCATGTCTTCTCCTCCGTTCATCGGCGCCGAGATTGAGCGCCTGATTCAGCTGCTTGCGAAACTACCGGGCCTCGGTCCGCGCTCGGCGCGGCGCGCGGCATTGGTGCTGCTCAAGAAACGCGAAACCCTGCTGGAACCCCTTGGCGCCGCCATGCGCGAAGCTGCTGCCGCGATCCGCAATTGCGAGCTTTGCGGCAATCTCGATACTGCATCGCCCTGCTCCCTCTGCCGCGACGCGCGCCGCGATCCAACTATACTGTGCGTGGTGGAAGACGTGGCCGATCTGTGGGCGCTGGAACGTGCCGGCGTGTTCAAGGGAAGATATCACGTGCTGGGCGGCGCGCTATCGGCGCTCGATGGTGTGACGCCCGAAAAGTTGAATGTGGCGCCACTGCTGAGCCGCGTTGGCAACGGCGTAACCGAAATCATCCTCGCCATGAATGCCACCGTTGAGGGCCAGACGACAGCGCACTACTTGTTGGACGCATTGGCCCCGATGAACGTGAAGGTCACGCGTCTGGCGCACGGCGTGCCCGTTGGCGGCGAACTTGACTACCTCGATGAAGGCACGCTGTCGGCTGCGTTCACGGCCCGCAGGCCGCTCTGAATCACTTTCAGCTTGGGCGGCTCATTGTTCGTGGCCTCATCGGGAAGCGCAAGCTCCACTTGTTCGATCCGTGAGGCGCGCGTCTCGATCCGCTTCATCGAGGTTTCGATTTCCGCGATGTCCTTGTTGGTGCGGTCGAAGTGGCTGCGCAGATTGCCAACACGATCACCAAGCCGCTTCACGTCCTGCAGCAGCTCCACAACGGCCGCCTGAATCTTGTGCGCCTGTTCGCGCATTTTCGCATCGCGCATCAAGGTCTGTATCGTGTTGATCGCCAGCATGAAGACGTGCGGGGAGACGATCACGACCTGCATGCGCCGTGCCTTCTGCACGACATCGCTGCAGGAGATGTGCAACTCGGCGTAGATCGATTCTGACGGCACGAACATGATGGCAGGCGTCTGCACCTCACCGGGGATGAGATACTTCTCCGCGATGTCCCTCACGTGCTTTTGCACATCCGACTTCAGACGCGTAAGCGCCGTCTTCTTTTCGCCATCCGCGGCTTCGCGAAGCGCTTCATAGGCTTCGAGAGGAAACTTGGAATCGACAACAATCACGCCCTTCACATTCGGTACGCGAATGACGCAATCCGGCCGGCTGCCGTTCGAAAGCGTCGCCTGAAATTCGTAGTGCGTGGGCGCGAGCTGGTCGGCGACAATCGCCTCCATGCGCTCCTGCCCGAAGGCGCCGCGTGTCTGCTTGTCAGACAAAATCTCCTGTAGCGAGACGACCTGGCCCGACAGGTTGGCGATGTTCTTCTGCGCCTCGTCGATCACGTTCAGCCGCTCGCCAATGCTGGAGATGGTGGCGGCAGTTTTGGTGGCGCTGTCTGAGAGCGATTCCGAAACCCGCCGGTTCAGTGCATCCAGCCGCTCGCCCAAGGTGCGTTGGAGTTCCGCCTGCGTCGCGATAGCCTGCCGAAACTGGCCGGCGATCTCTCCCTGCGCAGCGATAACGTGGTCCAGCCGTGGGTCGGCGGGCGGTGCCGCCGGCTCCGGCTTCCGCCGCAACAGCCCAAAAACAATCAGCGCAGCCGAAAGAAGAAGAGAAGCGGCCAAAATCAAATAAGCAGTATCCATGGCAGACCGGAACATCGATTCGCCGCCATGATAGCGCGTTCCTGTCTCGTACTCACCCCTACGCGTAGAAATCCGCAGAATTCTTGACCCTTTGGCAGTGACGCCTTATCTCCACAGAATGGCCATCCGCCCCGTCCTGACCGCGCCCGATCCGCGCCTCAAAGCCGTTTCGGAAGAGGTCTCACGCGTCGACGAGGAGTTGAAAAAGCTCATCGATGACATGCTGGAGACCATGTACGCGGAAGACGGCGTGGGGCTGGCGGCTATCCAGATCGGCGTCCCCAAGCGGCTGCTGGTCATGGATCTGGCGCAGAAGGAGGGCCGGCGCGAGCCTCAGGCCTTCATCAACCCGCGCATCCTCTGGGCCTCGGAAGACACCCGCCTGGTGGAAGAAGGCTGCCTTTCGGTTCCGGACATCTGGGAAGAGGTGGAGCGCCCCGCCCGGATCACTGCCGAATTCCTCGATCGCGACGGTGTTCTGAAAACCGTGGAGGCCGATGAAATGCTCGCCACCTGCCTGCAGCACGAAATGGATCACCTGAACGGTGTTCTGTTCATCGATCACCTTTCGAAACTCAAGCGCTCCATGGCCTTGCGGAAGGTGCAGAAGGCCCGACGCCTCGAAAAGGCGAGCTAGTTGGGGACGTGGCGCTGCGCCTCGCCTTCATGGGTACGCCGGCCTTTGCGGTGCCCACCCTCACGGAATTGATCGGCCAGGGCCATGAAATCGCGGCCGTATACACGCAGCCGGCGCGGCCGAAGGGGCGCGGCCTAGCCGCTGAACCGTCACCCGTGGAGAAGCTGGCTCGCACGCACGGTCTGTCGGTTCGTACCCCAGTCACGTTGAAGGACACAGCTGCCCAAGCTGAATTTGCCGCGCTTCATTTGGATGCGGCGGTGGTGGTCGCCTACGGGCTGCTGCTGCCGAAGCCGGTTCTGGAGGCGCCACGGCTCGGATGCTTCAACCTGCACGGTTCGCTGCTGCCACGCTGGCGGGGCGCCGCCCCTATCCAGCGCGCGATCATGGCGGGCGATGTCGAAACCGGCGTGATGGCGATGCGGATGGAGGAGGGGCTGGATACCGGCCCGGTGCTGATGGCCGAGCGCACAACAATCGGCCGCAAGACATACGGCGAGCTGCACGATGAACTCGCCCGCCTCGGCGCCGATCTGATGGCGCGGGCGGTGGCGGCATTGGCGCGCGGTAGTATTTCCGAGCAGCCGCAATCAACCGAAGGCATCACCTACGCCAAGAAGATTTTGAAGGAAGAGACGCACATCGACTGGACGAAATCGGCGCGCGAACTGGATTGTTTGATCCGCGGATTGTCGCCATCGCCCGGAGCGTGGTGTGAGGCGAACGGCGAACGGCTGAAGGTGCTGTTCGCTGAACCCGTCGAGGTCCACGGCACGCCGGGCGAAATTACCGATGACGCGCTTACCGTCGCATGTGGCGAAGGCGCGTTGCGTCTTATCCGCCTGCAGCGCGCCGGTCGCGGCGTGATGGATGCGCAGGAATTGCTGCGGGGGTTTTCGTTGCCGCGTAAGACCGTGCTGCGCTGATGCCGCGCTACCGAGTCACGCTCGAATATGACGGCGGGCCGTTTGCGGGATGGCAGCGGCAGGAGAATGGGCCATCGGTTCAAGGCGCGCTTGAAGAAGCAATCTTCAAGTTGTCGGGCGAGCGCGTGACCGTCACCGGCGCGGGCCGCACGGATGCCGGCGTGCATGCCTACGGGCAAGTTGCGCATCTCGATCTGGAAAAAGAATTCGCACCGGGCAAAGTGCGTGACGCGCTGAACTATCATTTGAAGCCCGCACCGATTGCCGTGTTGAGTGCGGACATCGTGGCGGCAGAGTTTCATGCGCGCTTCTCTGCGGCGGCGCGGCACTATCTCTATCGCATTCTCTGCCGGCGCGCGCCGCCGGTGCTGGATCGCGGGCGCGTGTGGCACATCATGCGCCAACTGGATGCAAGCGCGATGGAAGCGGCGGCGCAATATCTTGTCGGCCAGCACGATTTCACCACGTTCCGTTCGAGCGAATGCCAGGCGAAATCGCCGGTGAAAACGCTCGATAAAATCGAGGTGCGGCCCGCCGCCGGCGAAATCCATATCGAATGCAAGGCGCGCTCGTTCCTGCACAATCAGGTGCGCTCGATGGTGGGCTCGCTCAAACTGGTGGGCGAAGGCAAATGGCGTCCAGAAGATTTGCAAGGCGCGCTCAATGCAAAAGATCGTGCCGCCTGCGGGCCGGTAGCCCTGCCGGAAGGGCTTTACCTCGTTCGCGTGGACTACTGAGCCTTTGACCCGCGCGGGCGGTGAGCCCATATAGACCCCATGGCTATCCTCAAAATCGCCCGCATGGGACATCCCGTTCTGTCCCTGAAAGCGGAAGCCGTTCCGGATCCGGCTAGTCCGCAAATCCGCGAACTGGTGCGAAACATGATCGAAACGATGGTCGACGCTAATGGCGCCGGTCTCGCCGCGCCACAGGTGCATGTGCCGTTGCGTATCGCCGTGTTCCAGGCGCCGGCGGATCGCACGGATGAAGGGCTCGCGCAAGCGGAGCGTTACGATCACACCGCGCCGCTGACGGTGCTCATTAATCCGGAACTGGAGATTCTGGACGATCAGATTGAAGGCGGTTGGGAAGGCTGCCTCTCCGTTCCAGGCATGCGCGGGTTCGTGGAGCGGCCGGCGCATGTCCGCTATCGCGGCATCAGCCTGATGGGGGACAAGATCGAGCGAACCGCGAGCGGTTTCCACGCGCGCGTGGTGCAGCATGAACTCGATCATCTGGACGGCATTCTCTATCCGCAGCGCATGCGGGATCTGACGAAGCTAATTTTCGAATCCGAAGCGCGGCACTGGGTGATGCAGGAAGCGCCGGAAGAAGCACGGGAGCCGGAGGACGCGTGACGGCCAGCCGGAAATCGCGCGGCAAGAAGCCGCCCGACGACGCGGAAGTCAGCCGCGCGATTTTCGAGGCCGCATTGCCGCGCATTGCGCAAGACGGTTTCAGCGACAAAACGCTGAACTATGCCGCAGCCGCTGCCAATGTAGATGCGGCGACGCTCAAGCGCCTCTTCCCGCGGGACGGTCAAAGTCTGGTGGAAGCGTTTTCCGAATGGGCGGATGCGCAAATGGATGTGGCGCTGAAGAACACGCCGCTGTCCGAGATGAAGATTCGCGCGCGCATCAAGGCGGCAGTAAATGCGCGCATCGTGGCATTGCGGCCGCACAAGGAAGCGGCTCGGCGCGCCGCGGCCTTCCTGAGCTTGCCGCAAAATACAGCCCTGGCAACCACGCTGCTCTGGCGCACCGCCGATCACATGTGGCGCGCGGCGGGCGATACCTCTACGGATTTCAACTTCTACACCAAGCGAGGGATTTTGATGGGTGTCTACTCGTCCACCATGCTGCGCTGGTTCAACGATGACAGCGAGGACGAGAAGGCCACCTTCGAATTTCTCGATGCGCGCATCGAAAACGTCATGCAATTCGAGAAGTTCAAAGCGCAGGTGAACGAGCAGCTTTCGAAATTCCCCTCACTGACAGAAATCTTGAGCCGGGTCAGCGGGCGGTCCTCGGAGCAATCCAGGTGATGTGGCCCATTTTGCGGCCTGGCCGGATCTCCGATTTGCCATATAAATGAAGTGCACCGCCCCGCGCCACGAGCGTCTGCCAGTCTCGTGCTTCTTCGCCGATGATATTTTCCATCACCGCATCGGAATGACGCTCGCTTGAGCCCAACGGCCATCCAGCAACCGCGCGAATGTGCTGTTCGAACTGACTCACGGCGCAGGCATCGATGGTCCAGTGACCGGAATTATGTACGCGCGGCGCGATTTCGTTGACCAGCAGAGTGCCATCCTTCGTGATGAACAGCTCAACGCAAAGCACCCCGACGTAGTCAAACGCTTTGGCGATCTTGCGCGCGATCTCTTTCGCTTCGCGGGCTTGGGCGTCGCTCAGGCGCGAGGGAACGGTGGAGCGTCGCAGGATATGTTCGCGATGGTCATTTTCCGGCGGATCGAAGGCGGCGAAGGTGCCGTCCGCTCCCCGCGCGGCGATTACCGAGGCTTCGTAGTTGAATTCCACAAATGACTCGATCAGAAGCGGCGCGCCGTTGAATCGTTCATAGGCTTGCGCTGCTTCATTGGCGGAGGAAGCTATTGCCTGTCCTTTGCCGTCATAGCCCAGCCGCCGCGTTTTCAGCACGGCCCGCGAGCCGTCAAGCTTCTCGAACGCGTCTCTTGCCTCTGCAGCCGAACTGACCGGGAGGAATGCCGCTGTCCTGAGGCCGAGTTGAGAAACGAACGTCTTCTCCTCGAAGCGCTCCTGTGCGGTCGCCAACGCGCGTGCATTGGGATTGACCGGCTTGAGGTCCGAAAGCAGCGCCGCCGTATCGGCGGGCACATTCTCGAATTCGCAGGTGATGACATCGCAGGTGTTTGCGAACCCCTTCAGCGCCTCAGCGTTGCGATAGGAGGCGAAGGTTTGCGCAGCGCAGACCTGGAAAGCCGGTGCATCCTTTTCATCTGAGAAGATGTGCGTCTTGAGCCCCAGCCGCGCGGCCGCAAGTGCCAGCATGCGTCCCAGCTGTCCGCCGCCCAAAATTCCGATCGTTCCTCCCGGCGGAACGGGAGCGCCAAGCCGTCTTGCTTCACTCATCGGGTGGGAGCTTCGGCGACGGAATCAGTTTGCTGTTTACGCCAGTGCCCGAGGCGCTCCGCCAGCGCATTGTCGGACAATGCCAGGATCGCAGCGGCGTGCAGCGCGGCGTTCTTGGCACCCGCTTCACCGATGGCGAAAGTTGCGACCGGAACGCCGCCGGGCATCTGCACGATGGAAAGCAGGCTATCCATGCCCTTCAGCGCTTTGCTTTCGATGGGTACGCCCAGCACCGGCAGCGTTGTCATCGACGCTGCCATGCCCGGCAGGTGCGCAGCACCTCCGGCACCCGCGATGATGAGCTTCAGCCCGCGCGCCGCGGCACCGCTGGCATATTTGTAGAGGCGGTCTGGCGTACGATGGGCCGAGACGATGCGCGTTTCGTAGGCGACGCCCAGCTGGTCGAGAATCTCGGCCGCGCACTTCAAGGTCGGCCAATCGGATTCGCTGCCCATGATGATGCCGACAGCAGGCGTACTCATTGCCGGCTCCCAGTTTGCGCACCGGCATAAAAGCGGCGCGAGGGAGTCACGGCCTGTGAAACCTGCGGCTCCCGCAAGGTGAAGCCGGCATCCTCCAGCGCCTTGCGGATTTCTTCGGCGTGTTTGGCATCGCGCGTTTCGATGACGAGGCCTAAATCGGCAGAGCGCGCGCTCAGATCCATCATCATCCGGTCGTGCGAAACTTCCAGGATGTTGCCGCCGGCCTCGCTCACCACCGTGGCGATGCGTGCCAGCCAGCCGGGACGATCTTCGATTTCCACCACCAGAGACAACAGACGGCCCTCGCGCGACAGTTCGCGTAGGATCACATTCGACAACAGCCGCATATCGATATTGCCGCCGGAGAGAATGATACCGACCTTCCGGCCCTTGAAAATGTCCGGGTGCTTGGTCACGGCGGCATATCCAGTCGCGCCGGCTCCCTCCACCACCGTTTTTTCGATTTCGAGCAGGCTCGCCAGCGCGCTTTCGATTTCGTCCTCGCGCACGAGCAATACATCTTCCACAAGTTCGTCGATGATGGCACGGGTGAGTGCACCCGGCGATTTCACCGCAATGCCTTCGGCGATGGTCTGGCCGCCGCAGGGCTGCGAGTCGCCTTTGATCGCGTCGTACATCGACGGATAGAGCGCCGCCTGCACACCGTACAATTTGATCGCGGTATTGATGGACTTCGCGGCGGTTGCAATGCCGGAGATCAACCCGCCGCCGCCAATGGGAACCACAATGGTGTCGAGCTCCGGCACATCTTCGAGCAACTCGAGTCCCACCGTCCCGGTGCCCGCAACGATCTTCGGATCGTCGTAGGGATGTACAAGCGTGAGCCCCTTCGTGTCGGCCAGCTCCTTGGCGCGCGAATATCCCTCGGTCAAAGTCGCGCCGAACAGCACCACTTCCGCGCCGAACTCGCGCGTGCGCTTGATCTTCACGAACGGCGCGCCTTCCGGCATCACGATGGTGACGGGAATGCCGAGGCGCCTGCCGTGATAGGCAACGGCCTGCGCATGGTTGCCAGCGCTCATGGCGACCACGCCGCGGCCGCGCTGGTCGTCACTCAACGACATCAGCTTGTTGACCGCGCCGCGTTCCTTGAACGAGGACGTGAACTGCAGGTTTTCGAACTTCAGGTAGATCTCGCAGCCTGCGATATTCGACAGCGTCCGAGAATGAAGCGCGGGCGTGCGCTGAACTTTGCCGCGAATGGTCTCTGCAGCCGCGCGAACATCTTCAATGGTGGGAAGAACGAGACCTTCGGGAGCGGCCTCTGCTGCGCCTGTCGCCAACGCTGGTTCCTTCTCGGGGCCCGCGCCGGCTGGTAGCAGCGGAGGGATTTGAACCCCCGACCAAGGGATTATGATTCCCCTGCTCTACCACTGAGCTACGCTGCCCAAGGCCGGCCAAGGCGCGGGATGTAAGGGGTGAGGGGTTGGCGCGTCAAGCAAGCCGGCCGGGCCGCGGTTGAAGGCTTTTCCAGACGTCAGAAGTTTAACATACCCGGCACGCGATGGCGAGCTTTCGCGGCTCATGCGTGGAATGCTCACAGGCGAATTGCTGGGACGCGTTGTGCTTCGCCAATCTCAGGCGAGACGAGATGGGAGATGGGCCATGGGAATTCTGAAAGATGCAAAGCCCGTCGGCATTATTTGCGTGCGGGACCGCGAGCGGGCGAAGGCGTTCTATCGCGACGTGCTGGGGCTGACCTTGGCGCGCGAGGATCCGTTTGCGGCGGTGTTCGAAGTTGGCGGCATTACTATTCGAGTATCAACGGTGCCCAACTTCACGCCGCATGAGCACACCGTGATGGGCTTCGAAGTGCCGGATATCGAGGCCGCGGTCAAAGCACTGACCGGGAACGGCGTCAGCTTCAACCGCTATCCCGGTTTCACCCACGATGAGCTCGGCATCTGGACATCGCCAGACAAGTCCGCGCGGGTGGCGTGGTTCAACGATCCGGATGGTAATGTGCTCAGCGTCACGCAGTCAGGCTGACGCAACTGACGGATCGCGATGAAAAACGATCACCGGATGCTCCTTGTAGAGAGTATGCGCCACTTCCTTGTAGCCGGTCTTTTCCGCCACGCGAATGGAAGCATCGTTCTCCGGGCTGATGATGCAGCAGGTGCGGATGCGCCCGAAATATTTGTTGCCCCATTCATGCATGGCCTGCACGGCTTCGGTTGCATACCCTTTTCCGTGAAATTCCGGCGAGATGATCCAGCCCGCTTCCGGCATGCCATCCAGCGACGGACTGATGTCGCGATGCAGGTCGGCAAAGCCGATTTCACCGATGAAACGGCCGGTGTCCTTCTCTTCCACCACCCAATAGCCATAACCCACCACCGCCCAATGGCCATGCGCGCGCAGGAATCGACCCCAGCATTCCTCCGGCGTTTGCGGCACGCCCACCGTGTGCAGCACGACGATGGGATCGGCCCATAGCGCGCTGTAGGCCGCCAGGTCGTCCTGCCGGTGCTCGCGCAATCTCAGCCGCGGCGTTTCGATGGTGGGGATTTTGGAGTCCATATTATTCGACAGGTGCAAAGCGGTCCGATTCGGAGTCCAGCACTTCCAGTTGACCGTCCGCAATGCCGAAGCGCGCACCATGGAGCGAAAGCGTGCCGGCACGCACGCGTTCGGCCACGAAGGGAAAGGTCATCAGGCGTTCGAGTGAGAGGCGGACAGAATCGCGCTCCATTTCGGTGTGGCGCGCGGCGTGATCATGCACTTGCGCGGTGCGTTGCCGCGCGGGCTCCAGCAGATCGATCCAGCTGCTGAGGAATGGAATCTTTTCGGCGACGCGATTGTCCAGCGCCGCGGCGATGCCGCCGCACTGCGCATGTCCCATCACCAGAATGCCGCGCAACGGCAGCTGCAGGACGGCGAAGGCGATGGCCGCGCTGGTGCCGTGATGGGTGGATTCCTCCGGCTCGTATGGCGGCACGATGGCCGCGACATTGCGGATGACGAACAACTCACCCGGCCGCGCGCTGAAGATGGTGGCGGGATCGGCCCGGCTGTCGCTGCAGGCGATCACGACAAATTCCGGCCGCTGACCTCTGTCTGCCAGCTCGCCGTATTTCGCCCACTCGATGGGCCATCTCTTCCGTCGAAACTCACGATAACCTTCAATCAACCGATCCATCAGGGCTCCCGGTACAGCACGAGCGTAAGATGCTCTTTGTAGATCACGCGCGAAACTTCCGCGAAGCCGAATTTGCGCGCGAGCTTCAACGACGGCTCGTTCTCGTGCCCGATAATGGCGGAGAAGCGCACGCGTCCGAAGTGCTGTTCGCCCCAGGCAATCGCCCGGCGCACACCTTCCGCCGCATAGCCACGGCCATGCACGGAGGCTGAAAACGACCAGCCCATTTCCGGAACCGGTAACGGCGGAAAGATCGCGCGCTTCGCGTTCAGAAACCCCAGCTCTCCAATAAATTGGCCGGTTGCCTTTTCCTCCACTGCCCAAAAGCCGAAGCCGTTCACCTGCCATGCACCGAAGCTACGCAGAAATTTGGCCCAGCACTCTTCTTCCGTCATCGGCTGCATCCCCATCAGCCGCACCGTGCGCGGATCGCTCCACAATTCGTACACGGCAGTAAAATCCCCGCGCCTATACCCGCGCAAAATCAGCCGTTCCGTTTCAAGTGTGGGGACATTCATGCTGGGGTCCGGCTAGTACGACTTGGGCAGACCCAGCACGTGTTCGCCGATGAAGGAGAGGATGAGCTGCTCGGTCACCGGCGCGATACGGGCGAACATGCATTCGCGGAACAACCGCTCCACGTGATACTCCTTCGCGTAGCCCATGCCGCCATGCGTGAGCACGGCCTGCGTGCAGGCGTCGAACGCCGCGCGTCCTCCGAGAAATTTGGTGGCGTTGGCTTCGGCGCCGCAGGGCTGCTTTGAATCGTACAAGGCGGCGGCGCGCATGCCCATCCAGAAGGCGCTTTCGAGATGCGCCCAGCATTCCGCCAGCGGATGCTGAATGCCCTGGTTCTGGCCGATGAAGCGGCCGAACACCTTGCGCTCGCGCGCGTAAATGGCGGCGCGGTCGATGGCGTTGCGGCCCAGCCCCACTGCCTCCAGCCCGATCAGGATGCGCTCCGGGTTCAAACCATCCAGCAGATAACGGAAGCCGCGGCCTTCCTCGCCGATGCGGTCTTCTTCCGGCACGAACAGATCGTCGATGAACACCGTGTTCGAATCGACCGCGGCGCGGCCCATTTTCGGGATGCGCCGCACCTCGACCTTCGAGCGATCGAGGTCGGTATAAAACAACGTCATGCCATCCGTAGGCTTCTTGCAGTCGGCTTTCGGCGTGGTGCGTGTGAGAAGCAGAATCTTGCCGGCTTCCTGCGCCGTGGTCGTCCAGATCTTCCGCCCACGGACGACATAGCCTTCGTTGGTGCGCCGCGCGAAGGTTTCGATGGACGTGGTGTCCAGCCCCGCATTCGGCTCGGTCACTCCGAACGCCGCCTTCTCGCGCCCCTCTATCAGTGGCTTAAGCCAGCGCCGCTTCTGCTCGTCCGTCCCATGCACCACGATGGGATGCGGCCCGAACAGGTTGATATGAATGGCCGAGGCCGCCGAGAATCCGCCACCCGCCTTCGTCACCGCGTGCATCATGATGGCGGCTTCGGTCACGCCCATGCCGCTGCCGCCCAACTCCTCCGGCATGGTGATGCCGAGCCAGCCGCCTTCCGCCATGGCGCGGTAGAATTCCTCTGGGAAACGGGCTTCCTGGTCGCACTTGCTCCAGTACTCGTCACCGAACTGGGCGCAGACCTTGGCCACGCCGTCTTCGATGGCCTGCTGCTCGTCCGAAAGCCTCACATCCACGGCATCTCTCCAAATCTCTGCATGAATTCAGCCCCTTGCGGCGAACCAGGCCGAAATACCGCCGCGATTTCCGTGAGAATACCGGCTCTCGCGGGTTGCGCCGAATCCGTCCTTCACTATTATGCCCGGCCCTGCTGGGGCAACCGCCGGAATCCGGCTGATTCGCGTCGTTGACGCGGGCGTCCGCACGTTTGCGGCGCGTTAGGTGTTTGGAGTTATCGAAGGAATATGGCTCTCGATCTGGCTGAAGGCAGCACCGCCCAGGCCCCCGGCATGAAGCCGACAGACATCCGGAATCCCGACTACTTCCACAAGGTCGTCGATTGCCAGTGGGCATGCCCGGCCCACACGCCAGTGCCGGAGTATATCCGCTACATCGCGGCCGGCCGCTACACCGACGCCTACATGATCAACTGGTGGTCGAATGTGTTTCCCGGAATTCTGGGGCGCACCTGCGACCGGCCGTGCGAGCCCGCCTGCCGCCGCGGCCGGGTGGAAGCGGAGCCGGTGGCCATCTGCCGCCTGAAGCGCGTTGCGGCCGACAACAAGGATGATGTTCACGCGCGCCTGCCGAAGCCGGCGGCGGTGAAGAACGGCAAACGAATCGCGCTGATCGGCGCCGGCCCCGCGTCGCTGACGGTCGCGCGCGATCTGCTGCCGCTCGGCTACCACTGCGTGCTGTACGATGCCGATCCGCATGCAGGCGGCATGATGCGCACGCAGATTCCGAAATTCCGTCTGCCGGAGCGGGTGCTGGATGAAGAGTGCCAGTACATTCTCGATCTGCAACCAGAGCTGCGGCTGGGCACGCGCATCGACAGCCTGAAGACGCTGCTGGCCGAAGATTATGACGCGATTTTCGTCGGCAGCGGTGCACCGCGCGGGCGTGAGCTGCCAATCCCGGGCCGCGAAGAAGCGAAAGAGCACATCCACATCGGCATCGATTGGCTGTCATCGGTTTCATTCGGGCATGTCGACAAAATCGGTAAGCGCGTGATCGTGCTGGGCGGCGGCAACACTGCAATGGATTGCTGCCGCACCTCCCGCCGGCTCGGCGGCGATGACGTGAAGGTGATCGTCCGTTCCGGCTTTGAGGAGATGAAGGCCTCTCCGTGGGAAAAGGAGGACGCACAGCGAGAAGGCATCCCGATCCTCAACTTCCTGGTGCCGAAGGAATTCACGCATGTGAACGGAAAGTTGACCGGCGTGCTGTTCGAGAAAGTGAAGGCGGAATACGACGCCAAAGGCCGCCGCAATCTGGTGCCCACCGGCGAGCCGGATCAGCACATTGAATGCGATGACGTGTTGGTGGCGGTAGGGCAGGAAAACGCCTTCCCATGGATCGAGCGCGACATCGGCCTCGAGTTCGACAAGTGGGACATGCCGAAGGTCGACACCGTCACCATGCAATCGACAAATCCGAAGGTGTTTTTCGGTGGCGACTCGGCGTTCGGGCCGAAGAACATCATTTGGGCCGTTGCGCACGGTCACGAAGCGGCAGTGTCCATCGCGCTGATGCTGGACGGCAAGGATGTGAAGGCGGATCGCCCGCCACCGCACGTGAATCTGCTCAGCCAGAAGATGGGCATTCACGAATGGTCGTACGACAACGACATCTCGCTTGACCTGCGCTACAAGGTTCCGCATGCGCCGAACGAAATCACCCTGCGCGATGTGAAGGTGGAGGTGGAACTCGGCTTCGACCGCGAACTCGCGTTCAAGGAAGCGCAGCGCTGCCTGAACTGCGATGTGCAGACGGTGTTCGAGGAAAAGCTCTGCATCGAGTGCGATGCGTGCGTCGATATCTGCCCCATGGATTGCATTACCTTCACCGGCAACGACCCGGAACCAGTGCTCCGTACGCACCTCACCGCACCGGCGCCGAACCTGACGCAGGATTTGTATGTTGCCGACGGGCTCAAGACCGGTCGCGTCATGGTGAAGGATGAAGATGTCTGCCTGCATTGCGGGCTGTGCGCCGAGCGCTGCCCCACCGGCGCGTGGGACATGAAGCAATTCTGGCTCGATACCGCGAAGGCGAACGATGTCTGCGCCAATCGTTTGGCGGCGGAGTGATCATGCCTATCGCTGCCACCAACGATTTCGTCGTGAAGTTCGCCAATGTGAACGGCTCGGGCTCGGCGTCCGCCAACGAACTGTTCGCGCGCTGCATCCTGCGCATGGGCGTGCCGGTGTGCGCGCGCAACATCTTCCCGTCCAACATTCAGGGCCTGCCCACCTGGTACGAAGTGCGGGTGTCGGGCGAAGGCTGGCTGGGACGGCGCGGGGGCGTGGACCTGATGGTCTGCCTGAACCCGCAGACCTGGGACAAGGATGTCGCCTCCATCGATAAAGGTGGCTACCTGCTTTACGATTCGACGAAGCCGATGTCCGCGTCGAAATTCCGCGACGACCTCACCGTGCTCGGCGTCCCGCTGACGCTGCTGTCGAATTCGTTGGAAGGCACCATTCCCCGCGAGCGGCAGCTCTTGAAGAACGTCATCTATCTCGGCGCGCTATCGTCGCTGCTCGGCTTCGAGGCGGAAGTTGTGGAAAGCCTGATCGGGCAGCAGTTCAAGGGCAAGGAAAAGCTCATCAATCTGAACATGCGCGCCATCGAGCTTGGGCATGAGTACGCCGAGAAAAATCTCGCCGGAAAATGCCAGTTGAAGGTGGAGCGCTCCGACAAGGTGGGTGACCGCATCTTCATCGCCGGCAACGATGCCGCCGCGCTTGGCTGCGTGTACGGTGGCGCGACGGTCGCCGCCTGGTATCCGATCACGCCATCCACGTCGCTTGCCGAAGCCTTCCAGAAGCATTGCAAAAAGCTTCGCGTCGATCCGGTGACGAAGGAGAACAAGTTCGCCATCGTGCAGGCAGAGGACGAGATCGCCGCCATCGGTATGGTGCTGGGCGCGAACTGGAACGGCGCCCGCGCCTTCACCGCAACCAGCGGCCCTGGCATTTCGCTGATGCAGGAGTTTTTCGGGCTCGCCTACTACGCGGAAATTCCCGCGGTGATTTTCGACATCCAGCGCGGCGGACCTTCCACCGGCATGCCCACGCGCACGCAGCAATCCGACATCCTGCTCGCGGCCTATGCCAGCCACGGCGACACCAAGCAGGTGATGATTTTCCCGAAGGGCCCGAACGAGGCGTTCGAAATGGCGGCCTCGGCGTTCGACTATACCGAGCGGCTGCAGACGCCGGTGTTCGTGATGATGGATCTCGACATCGGCATGAACGACTGGCTGGTCGATCCCCTGAAGTGGGACGACGCGCGCACATACGATCGCGGCAAGCTGGTGACCGCCGATGAGCTGGAGGCCGGCAAGCAATTCTTCCGCTATCTCGATGTGGATGGCGACGCGATTCCCTACCGCACTTTGCCTGGTGTGCACCCGACCAAGGGCAGCTATTTCACCCGCGGCTCCTCACACAACGCCTACGCGGTCTACAGCGAAGAGGGCCGCGACTACACAGAGCTAATGCAGCGGCTGCTGCAGAAATTCGAAACGGCCAAATCGATTCTTCCGAAGCCGGTGATCACGAAATCGAACGCCGCGACGCGGTGGGGCGTGATCTATTACGGCTCGACCTCGGTGGCGATGGACGAAGCGGCAGCGGGTCTCGAAGCGCGCAGCCTTTGCGTGGACATCCTGCGCATCCGTGCTTTTCCGTTCGCGGAAGAGATCGTGGACTTCATCAATGCGCACGACCAGGTGTTCCTCATCGAGCAGAACCGCGACGCGCAGATGCAGAAGCTGATCGTCAACGAATGCGCCATCGATCCGGCGAAGTTCATCTCCATCCTGCATTATGACGGCACGCCGATCACCGCACGCTTCATCGAGGCCGCGATCTCCGATCGCATGATGCTGAAGGCGCAGAGGGAAGCAGCCGAATGACCTATATCGCTAAGCCGCGCCTGCATCATCCCGCGCTGCCGAAGAACGCCATCGGTTACACGCGCCGTGACTACGAGGGCCGTATTTCTACCTTGTGCGCCGGTTGCGGGCACGATTCCATCAGCGCCGCGCTTATCCAGGCGTGCTTTGAGCTCGCCATAGAGCCGCACCGCGTGGCCAAACTCTCCGGCATCGGCTGCTCGTCGAAAACGCCGGACTATTTCCTCGGCCAATCCCACGGCTTCAACGCCGTGCACGGCCGCATGCCGAGCGTGCTGACCGGCGCCAACCTCGCCAATCGCGATCTGATTTACCTTGGCGTCTCCGGCGACGGTGATAGCGCCAGCATTGGGCTGGGCCAGTTCGCCCATTGCGTGCGGCGCGGCGTGAACATGGTCTATATCTGCGAGAACAACGGCGTGTACGGCCTGACTAAGGGCCAATTCTCCGCCACGGCCGACAAGGGCTCGAAGAGCAAGACGGCGGTGAATTCCGATTCGCCCATCGATCTTGTGAGCCTGGCATTGATGCTGGGCGCAACGTTTGTGGCGCGGGGCTTCTCTGGCGACAAGCACCAGCTGGTGCCGCTGTTGAAAGCGGCAATCGCGCACAAAGGTTCGGCGATCCTCGACGTGATTTCCCCGTGCGTGCAGTTCAACAACAATCCGGAATCCACCAAGTCGTACGATTTCGTGCGCGAACACAATGACGCGGTGAACCGCATCGATTTCATCGTGCCGCGCGCCGAAATCACCGCCGACTACGAGCCCGGCTCGATCGAAACCGTGCGGCAGCACGATGGCTCGATCATCAAGCTCGCCAAGCTGCGCAATGACTACAATCCGCACGACCGCGCCGGCGCCATGGCGTTCTGCCAGGCGCATGCCGCGAAGGGCGAAGTGGTGACGGGCCTGCTCTACATCGAAGACGACGCGCAGGATTTGCACGCTCACCTGAACACAGTGGCTGCACCGCTGAACAAGCTCGGCGAGACTGATCTCTGCCCCGGCGCCAAAGCCCTCGACACCATCAACGCGAGCTATCGGTAATTTCTAAACAATCAGGGCTTGGCGTCCACAGCACGTCGTCGATGGTGCGCGCCCCGATAGCGAGCATCACCAGGCGATCGAAACCGAGCGCGACGCCGCTGGCCGGCGGCATATGTGCCAGTGCAGCCAAAAAGTCCTCGTCGATCGGGTAGCGTTCGCCGTAGGCGCGCTCTTTCTCGTCCATTTCGGATTCAAAGCGGCGGCGTTGCTCCTCAGGATCGGTGAGCTCGCCGAAGCCGTTGGCTAGCTCGACCCCAGAGACATACAGCTCGAAGCGTTCGGCCACGCGCCGATCGTGCGGCGTGGCCCGCGCCAGCGCCGCTTCGCAGCGGGGATATTCGTAGAGAACGGTCGGCGCACCGATGCCGAGCTTTGGCTCCACGCGCGCCACCAGCACCTTGCTGAAGATGTCGGCCCAGCTATCGTTTTCGGCAATTTCAAAATTCGCCCGCCCGGCTTCTTTCGCCAGCGCGGTGCGATCGCCTTCGCCGCGCTCTGACAATGTTTGGAGCAAATCCATTTCTGCATGGCGCACGAAGGCATCCGCCACCGTCAGGCGCTCCGCTTCGGCATACGGATCGCACTTGCGTTCCTTGTAGGAGAGCGCCGCGATGCCTGTTGTCGCTGCCGCAAGGCGAAGCATCGTCAGCGTGTCCGCGATGACGGTCTCGTAAGGCTCATTCGCGCGGTACCATTCGAGCATCGTGAATTCCGGCGCGTGCAGGGGCCCGCGCTCGCGGTTACGGAACACGCGCGCGAAATCGAAGATCCTGGTTTCTCCGGCCGCCAGCAATTTCTTGCAGGCGAATTCTGGCGAGGTATGAAGGTAAAGCTTGTGACCATCGCCCGCGGTAGCGCGCAGCTCAGTTTCGAAGGCATGCAGGTGCGCCTCGTTTCCGGGCGAGATCACCAGCGCGCCACACTCCACTTCCGTGAACCCTTCAGCCTCGAACCATTCGCGCAAGGCCCGCTTGATCCGCCCGCGCTCGATCAGCACCGGCCGGCGATCAGCATGCCGATCCTTGTCCCACCAGGTCATCAGAATTCGGGCCGCTTGGCCGCATCGGGCTCGCCTGCTATACGCCGCCAGCCCAAATTCGAGGTTTCAGGTGGCATCGGTTATCGCGAGCAATGTCCGCAAAGGCAACGTCATCGAAAAGGACGGGAAGCTCTACATTGTCGTGACGGCGGAGAACATCCATCCCGGCAAGGGCACGCCCGTCACCCAGCTGGAAATGCGCCGCATCTCCGACGGTGTGAAGATCAGCGACCGTTACAAGACCACCGACACATTGGAAAAGGCGTTCATCGAGTACCAAACTTACACCTACCTCTACCAAGACGGCGAGCACTACGTCTTCATGCAGCCGGAGACCTTCGACCAGGTCCATGTAGGCCCCGACATCCTGGGCGACATGGCGCCTTACCTTCAGGAGGGCATGGAGGTGCGGCTGGCGAGCTTCAACGGCTCACCCGTATCGATCGAGATCCCCGCACGCGTGACGCTGGAGATTTCGGAAACAGAGCCGGTGGTGAAGGGGCAGACGGCCTCCGGCTCTTTCAAGCCGGCCATGCTGTCCAATGGCATACGCACAATGGTGCCGACGCATATCACGCCTGGAACGCGCGTCGTGGTTCTGACCGAAGACGGCTCCTACGTCGAGCGCGCCAAGGACTAGCGCAGCATCACGAAGTAGATGATCGCAAAGGCGATCACGACCAGCGCGACACTAATGTGCAGAACATAGCGCGCGCCCGTACCAGTAACACCTTGCCGGGCCTCGGTGGTTGAAACCTGGTTTCCCGAGCCGTCGCGGGAGTCAAAGTTCGAGGAGTCCGTGCGGTCCATCTGAAGCTCCGGAAAGCGCTATCTCGAGTGGCAACGGGCGGCGCGACGGCGAGGTTCCGCTCTGCCAAGGGCCGAAAAAAGAAAAGCGCCCTTGCGGGCGCTGAACTCTGAGGGAAGTGAGCGGACACCCGATGCGGGGTGTCGAAGGGGCTGGGGCGTACCGGACCGGACATCCGCTCGGGGGTGATAACGAGGTCACCCCAAGGTGGTTCCAGAAAAAATCGAAAAATGCGCGGCGGGCTGTCGCACCCGGCAAAATAGAGCCCGGCCGCGATTTCTCCCGGCCGGGCTCGTTCCAGCCTCGTTGTTCGTTCAGAGCGGCGGGCTACGCCGGAAGCCACCACCCAAGAAACTGACGACCAGAAGTACGAGGAAAACCAACAGCAGCACCTTCGCGATCATGGCGGCGACGCCGGCCAACGCGAAGAAGCCCAAAAGGCCGGCCACCACAGCCAGCAGAAGGAAGGTTAGTGCCCAACCAAGCATGGGTTCCGCTCCATCATTTCCAATAGGAAACGGTGGTGGTGCGGCTCCTGTTCCGCAAATCGGCTAGGCGGCTTTCCTTTTGATGGGATGGAAAAAGAGAGCCTGCCCCACGGTTGCCTGGACGGTCTCCGGCAGGAAAGGCTTGGCGATCAGGTAGGTCGGCTCCGGACGCTCGCCAGTCAGCAGCCTTTCCGGATAGGCGGTCACGAAGATGACGGGAATGTCGAAGCTGCTGAGAATTTCATTGACGGCATCGATGCCCGAGCCACCCTCTCCGAGATTGATGTCGGCCAGGACCAGTCCGGGCTTCTTGCTCAGCGCTTCCTTGACGGCCTGATCCTTAGTGGCGGCCGTTGCAACGACCTCATGGCCAAGTTCGGTCACCAGGTTCTCGAGGTCCAGCGCGATGATCGGCTCGTCCTCGATGATAAGGATCTTTGAGACCAGCTCGCTTTCGATGGATTTCTGAGCCTCGACGATGGCCCGCTCGACCTCTTCGGGCGTTTCGTCCAGGATTTCCGCGGCTTCTTCCAGGCTGAAGGACTCTACTGCCGTCAGCAACAGCGCAGCGCGACGCTCGGCGGGCAGCGACTGCAGGCGGCCTTCCGGATGATGAAGAGCGTCGGGATCGGTATTGCCATTGTCAAAGCGGCTCGCCGGGCTCGTCCAGATCGCATGAAACAATTTGTAGAGCGCCACGCGCGGGGGTAGGCCCTCTGCCAGATTCCGCTCGCCGGCGAGGAGCGCCTGAAGCGACGCACGGACATATGCATCGCCACTCTTCTGCGAGCCGGTCAGTGCCCGGGCATAGCGGCGCAGATAAGGCAAATGGGGCGCGAGGGCTTGCGTCATGCTCATAGTCCAGCTCCTTCGAATGTCTGAAAATAACCCAACCCGGAACGTCAGATGGCTGAAAAAGTTCCATATGATGGAACCGGAAGGGAGTGAAGGCGTTTGGTGGTTGGGCGCGGCTTTCGCGGAAGGCCGCGAGGCGTTCGACTCAACCATCGAGACAAGTTCGTGGCGACATCAGTGCAACGACGGGGCTGGGGTTTGGTGAAAAAGGACCAGAGGCCCGATAGAGAACGGGCAAGAGCGATCAAGGCGCGGCAGCGGGCCATCGGCCGTGAGCTGCGCCGTGTATATGACGGTGTGGCTCAGGAGTCGGTGCCGGATGAATTCCTCGACCTGCTCCGCAAGATAGACGAGCAGGAAACCGAGGGCGAAAGCTGACCATGCGGACAGAAACCGCCCCCGCCCCTCGGCCGCAGAGCGGTGCTCCGGCAAGGAACAAGGCAGCGGACGACGCTCAATTCAAGAAGGATCTGCTGGAACTGATCCCGTTCCTGCGCGCCTTCGCCCGGTCACTCTGCGGAAATCAGGAGACAGCCGACGATCTGGCGCAGGAGACGTTGGTGAAGGCTTGGCAGGCGCGCGACATGTTTGCGCCCGGCACCAACCTGAAGGCGTGGCTGTTCACCATTCTTCGCAACCAATTCTATTCCGACCGCCGACGCGCCTGGCGGCAGGCGCCGTGGGATCAGGAAGCTGCGGAACGCATCCCCGGCTCGGCAGGTGAGCAATCCTGGGCCGCGGAGCTGTCCGACACCACGCGGGCTTTGTCTTGCCTCTCAGACGAGCAGCGGGAAGCGCTGATTTTGGTAGGCGCTGGCGGCTTCTCCTATGAAGACGCGGCCCGCATTTGCAACTGCGCGGTCGGCACGGTGAAGAGCCGCGTGGCGCGTGCCCGCAAATCGCTGATCTCGATTTTGGAGGGTGAGGACACTCTTCCCCCCGCGGCTCAGCCGATCGAGGGGGATGCCGCTAACGAGATCATGGCGCAGTTGGATCGCCTCGCTCCGCCAGCCGCGGCGGAGGCCGCCCGCAAACGCTTCAAAGGCGCGGCGTAAGCATCCCTCTTCTGTCTTGTAGGCGGAAATTCCCGCTCCTATATACCCCCTAGCGTCGGCATGGGCTTTCGCGCCGTGCCGATTTTGCCAATGATTTCAATGGGGATGGACCGGAGGGCGCCTCGTCCGAGGGCCAGGTAACCATTCGCCAAAGGAGAGGACAGACATGGCTAAAGTAATCGGCATCGACCTCGGAACGACCAACTCGTGCGTCGCGGTCATGGAGGGTTCGTCCCCCAAGGTAATCGAAAACGCGGAAGGCGGCCGCACAACCCCCTCAATCGTAGCGTTTACGGGAGACGGCGAGCGCCTTGTTGGGCAGGCTGCCAAGCGGCAGGCCGTCACGAACCCGGAATACACCTACTTCGCCATCAAGCGGCTGATCGGTCGCCGCTTCGACGATCCCATGACCCAGAAAGATGTGGGCATGGTTCCCTACAAGATCATCAAGGCGGGTAATGGCGATGCCTGGGTGCAGGGCCGCGAGGGCAAGCAATACTCTCCATCCGAAATTTCCGCCTTCATCTTGCAGAAGATGAAGGAGACGGCTGAGGCGCACCTCGGCGAAAAGGTCACGCAGGCGGTCATCACCGTCCCCGCCTACTTCAACGACGCGCAACGCCAGGCCACGAAGGACGCCGGCAAGATCGCGGGGCTGGAAGTGCTCCGCATCATCAACGAGCCGACGGCCGCGGCGCTCGCCTATGGCATGGACAAGAAGGGCTCCGGCACCATCGCCGTGTACGACCTTGGCGGCGGCACGTTCGACGTGTCGGTACTCGAGATCGGCGACGGCGTATTCGAGGTGAAGTCCACCAATGGCGATACGTTCCTCGGCGGTGAAGACTTCGACATGCGGCTGGTCAGCTACCTGGCTGACGAGTTCAAGAAGGAATCCGGAATCGATCTGCGGAACGATCGTCTCGCGCTGCAACGGCTGAAGGAAGCTGCCGAGAAGGCGAAGATCGAACTTTCCAGCGCGATGCAGACGGAAGTGAACCTGCCCTTCATCACGGCGGACGCATCAGGCCCCAAGCATCTCACGATGAAGATCACGCGCGCGAAGCTGGAGGCGCTGGTCGACGATCTCATCCAGAAGACCGTCGCGCCTGTAAAAGCGGCGCTGAAGGATGCCGGCGTTTCCGCGAACCAGATCGACGAAGTGATCCTCGTCGGCGGCATGACCCGCATGCCGAAGGTTCAGGAAGTCGTGAAGCAGCTGTTCGGCAAGGAGCCGCACAAGGGCGTCAACCCGGACGAAGTGGTCGCCATCGGCGCTGCCATTCAGGGCGGCGTGCTGAAGGGCGAAGTGAAGGACGTGCTGCTGCTCGACGTGACTCCCTTGAGCTTGGGCATCGAGACTCTGGGCGGCGTCTTCACGCGTCTTATCGAACGCAACACCACAATCCCGACGAAGAAATCGCAGGTGTTCTCGACCGCCGAAGACAACCAGACGGCGGTGACCATCCGCGTCTTCCAGGGCGAGCGCGAAATGGCAGCGGACAACAAGTTGCTCGGACAATTCGATCTCGTGGGTATTCCGCCGGCGCCCCGCGGCGTGCCGCAGGTGGAAGTCACATTCGACATCGACGCGAACGGCATCGTCAGCGTCACCGCGAAGGACAAGGCGACGGGCAAGGAGCAGCAGATCCGCATCCAGGCCTCCGGCGGGCTTTCGGAAGCCGACATCGACAAGATGGTGAAGGATGCCGAAGCGCACGCGGCCGAAGACAAGAAGCGGCGCGCTTTGGTCGACGCCAAAAACCAGGCCGATGCGCTGGTCCATTCGACCGAGAAGGCGCTTTCCGAACACGGCGACAAGGTCGGCCAGGAGGAACGCACCGCCATCGAGAACGCCATCGCGTCCGTGAAGGAGGCGGTGAAAGGCGACGATGTCGATGCCATCCAGCAGAAGACTCAAGCGCTCGCACAGGCTTCGATGAAACTCGGCGAGGCCATGTACAAGGCCCAGCAATCGGCCGGCGAAGGTGCTCCTCCGGGCGGCGAAGGTGCCGCGCCGAAGGATGAGAATGTCGTTGACGCCGAATTCACCGAAGTCGACGAGGATAAGAAAGGCGCAGCCTAGCTGTCGCCGAAGTGGGAATACGGAAGCCGGAAATCGGAAGCGCAACATGCATACTCTGATTTCTGGCTTCCGATTTCCAGACCTCATGTCACTGGGGCAGTGAGTTGAGCAAACGTTGCTACTATGAGGTTCTCGGCATTGAACGGGGCGCGCCACCGGATGCTGTGAAGGGCGCCTATCGCAAGCTGGCGAAAGAACACCATCCGGATCGCAACCACGGCGACACCACCGCGGAAGTCCGCTTCAAGGAAATCAACGAAGCCTACGACGTCCTGAAGGACGACCAGAAGCGCGCGGCTTACGATCGCTTTGGCCATGCGGCATTCGAAAATGGCCACGGCCGCGGCGCGAACGGCTTCGATTTCGCCTCTTCCTTCACCGACATCTTCGACGATCTGTTCGGCGAGTTTACTGGCGGCGGACGCCGCGGCCGCAGGCAGAATCGCGGACAGGATCTGCGCTACAATCTCGAAATCACGCTGGAAGAATCCTTCCGCGGTCGCCAGGCGCAGATCACCGTACCGAGCGCCATTGCGTGTGAAGGCTGCAACGGCAGTGGCGCCGAACCGGGCACCAAGCCCGAGCAGTGTCCCACTTGCGCCGGTATCGGAAAAGTGCGCGCGAGCCAGGGCTTCTTCACCATCGAACGCACCTGCCCCGCCTGCCGCGGGCAGGGGCGCATCATCCGCAATCCCTGCAAAACCTGCCACGGCGCTGGACTCGTGCAGAAGGAACGAACCTTGGCCGTGGATATTCCGCCCGGCGTCGAGGAAGGCACGCGCATCCGGCTGGCTGGTGAAGGACAGGGCGGGCTCAATGGCGGTCCGCCGGGCGATCTCTATCTCTTCGTTTCGGTGAAGCCGCACCCGCTGTTTCAGCGCGACGGGCACGATCTTTATTGCCGCGCGCCGATTTCATTTGTGACCGCGGCGCTGGGTGGCAACATCGAAGTGCCGACCTTGGATGGCGGCAAGGCGAAGGTTTCGATACCGGAAGGCACGCAGTCCGGACGCCAGTTCCGTCTGCGCGGCAAGGGCATGCCGGTGCTGCGTGGCGGAAGCATGAGCGGCGATCTGTATGTAGAGGTGGTCGCGGAAACGCCTGTGAAGCTGTCCAAGAAGCAGAAGGACTTGCTGCGCGCCTTCGAGAACGGTTGTGAGCCCGGCTGTCAGCCGGAATCCGAAGGCTTCCTCGCGCGCCTCAAGGAATTCTGGTCCGGCGCGGCGAGCGCCTAGCCGACAAACAGCGCGTTGAAGTTGGGGCAGTCACTGCTTGTTTCGAACAGCGTGTCGTACCTTCCCTCCTTGAGGAGTGCCGTTACACCGCGGAACGCGGCGCCATAAGCTGCACGGGCGGTGATCGCACCGATGCTGAGGCGGCGGACACCCACCGATTTCAACTCGGCCACCGGCGGCACCACCTTCATTGCCAAGATATTTACCGGCAAATCGATCGCACGCACCACCTCGCCGATCTCCTTCAGGTCGTGCATGGCTGGCGCAAACAATCCATCTGCGCCCGCTTGTGCGTAAAGCTCTGCCCGGCGGATCATCTCCGCCAGCTTCGCATCGTCCGGAACCAGATTGTGCAGATACACGTCGCAGCGCGCATTGATGAAAACATCCGCGCCCTTGGCTTTTGCAGCGCGCTTGATAGCGGCGATCTTCCCGCATAGCAGCTCAGGCGGCGACCCGCCGTCCTCCAGATTGATCCCAGCCACACCGAACTCGATCAGCTGCAGGACGAACGCCGCCACCTGCTCGGGATCGCTCGAATAGCCGCCTTCGCTATCCACCGACAGTGGCACCGAAATTACCCGCGCGATCTCTTTGACCGCGGCAAAAACTGTTTCGTTCGGCACGATGTCTCCGTCCGGGTAGCCGTGGCACCAGGCGACCGCCGCGCTGGACGTGGCGATCGCTTCCGCCCCCAGTTCCTGAGCCATGCGGGCGCTGGTGGCATCCCAGGCGTTCGGCAGCACCAGGATGCGCCCCGGGGCATGCAGGGCGCGGAACTGCGACAGTCTATCGGCCTGTGAGCTCATGGCTGCTTCCTTGCGGCGGCTTCATGCGTTAGGGCAGGATTAAATCCGCGCCTGCCACGGTCAATCGCGCAGGGCGCACAGCCGCCATGCAATGGGAGTTCTGACAGTTCCGATGGTCGCGACCACCGCCGCCGAGCACCTGAATTTCCTGCGCGGGCTGATCCTGAGGCCCAAGAACGTGGGCGCGCTGACGCCCTCCAGTCCGGCGCTGGCCCGGGCGATTGCAGCGCAGGTGGACCCCTCACGGCCCGGCCCTGTACTGGAACTCGGTCCCGGTACAGGCGTGGTGACGGAAGCACTGATCGAGCGCGGCGTGGCGGAAGAGCGGCTGATCGCCATCGAATACGATGCCGATTTCGCAAAAGCGGTGGCGCAACGTTTTCCACGAGCGCGCGTGCTGCAAGGCGACGCGTTTCGCTTCGCCGAGTTGCTCGAAGGTACCGTGAACCAATCGTATTCTGCGATCATCTCGGGACTGCCGCTGCTGAACTTCCCGGTAGAGACACGGCGCAGTCTGATCGAAGCCGCGCTTGCACGGCTGGTGCCGGGCGCCCCATACATTCAGTTCTCCTACGGCACCAAGCCGTCCATCCCCCCCACGGAACGCTACACCGTCAAGCGTGCGGCGGTGATTTGGAAAAACCTGCCGCCCGCGCGCGTGTGGGTCTACCGCGCGACCTGATTACTCCGCGGCTTCGGCGAGTTGCGGGGCGGCTTCCAGCACATCGTTGCCGACATGCGCTTCGAACTTGCGGAAGTTGTCGCGGAACATGGCGACGAGCTTGCGCGCCTGTGCGTCGTAAGCCGCTTTGTCAGCCCATGTCTCGCGCGGGTTGAGGATTTTCGAATCCACACCTGCTACCGCCACCGGAACTCGGAAGCGGAAATGCGGATCGACCCGCATCTCGGCGTTGGCGAGCGACCCGTCCAGCGCAGCGTTCAGCAGCGCGCGCGTCGCCTTGATCGGCATGCGCGAGCCAGTGCCGAAGGCGCCGCCCGTCCACCCCGTGTTCACCAGCCAACAATCGGAGCCATGCTGCGCAATGAGATCGCGCAGCAGGTTGCCGTATTCGGTTGGGTGGCGCGGCATGAAGGGCGCGCCGAAGCAGGTGGAAAAGGTCGGCTGCGGCTCCTTGCCGAGGCCCTTTTCCGTGCCGGCAACCTTGGCGGTGAAGCCGGAGAGGAAGTGATACATCGCCTGGCTCGGCGTGAGCTTGGCAATGGGTGGCAGCACGCCGAAAGCATCCGCCGTCAGCATGATGATGTTCTTCGGATGTCCGGCGCGGCCCGTCTCGCTGGCGTTCGGGATGTAATCGATAGGGTACGCCGCGCGGGTGTTCTCCGCATAGTGCGCGCTGTCGAGATCGAGCTCACGCGTGGCCGGATCCATCACCACATTCTCCAGCACCGTGCCGAAGCGTTCCGTGGTGGAGAAAATCTCAGGCTCGGCCTCACGCGACAGCTTGATGACCTTCGCGTAGCAACCGCCTTCGATGTTGAACACGCCATGCTCGCTCCAGCCGTGCTCATCATCGCCGATCAACGTGCGCGAAGCATCGGCAGACAGAGTCGTCTTGCCCGTTCCGGATAGTCCGAAGAAGATCGCAGACCTTCCGTCGTTCCCCACATTCGCCGAGCAATGCATCGACATGATGCCCTTGGGCGGCAGCAGATAGTTCATAACCGTGAACACGGACTTCTTCATCTCGCCGGCGTAGGAGGTGCCGCCGATGAGAATCATCTTCTTTGCGAAGTTGACCGCGATGACGGTCTTGCTGATGCAGCCGTGCTTCGCTGGATCGGCCTCGAAGTTCGGCAGATCGATGATGGTAAATTCGGGTTTGAAGCCCTTCAGTTCCGCCGCGGTCGGGCGGATAAGAAGCTGATGCACGAACAGCGAGTGCCAGGCGTATTCGGTCACGATCCGCACGGGGAGGCGATGCTCCAGGTCGGCACCGCCGAACAGATCCTTCGCGAACAGCTCGCGGCCCTCCGCGAAGGCCATCATGTCTGCATACAGCGCGTCGAACTGCGCCGGCGTCATCGGCTTGTTGTTGTCCCACCAGACCGCGTTTTCGGTGAATGCATCGCGCACCACGAACTTGTCGTTGGCGGAGCGGCCGGTATGGATGCCGGTGAGCACCACCAGCGGGCCGTTCTTTGCCACATGGCCTTCGCCCCGGCGCACCGCTTCTTCGTAAAGCGCCGGCGCCGAGAGGTTCCAGTTCACAGCCTTCAGATTCCGAAAGCCCTGTTGCTCCAACCCAAAGGCGGATGCCTGCGACATGATCGCTCCTGAGAATGCCCCACCGTCTCGCCTAAGGGCGGCCCGGCAGTTCTTGTTGACGGTCAGCATAGGCGCGAGCAGCGCCTACGCAAAGTTCCCACCAGATTTCGCGTGAAAAGGCAAGGATTTCCGGCCTTTCCCGGCGGCGTTGCGGCCAGCGCAATTCTCGTAAAGAGGGTTGTGCTCTAAGGAAAGCGAATGGCGCTTTCGGACGAAGAACTGGAACGATATGCCCGCCACATTGTTCTCCGCGAGGTCGGGGGCGCCGGGCAGGCGCGGCTGCGGGCAGCGAAGGTGCTGGTGATCGGGGCGGGCGGACTTGGCTCTCCAGTGATCCTTTATTTGGCGGCGGCAGGCGTCGGCACCATCGGGATCGTGGACTTCGACACAGTGTCGCTGTCGAATCTGCAGCGGCAGATCGCGCACCGAACGACCGATATCGGACGTCTGAAGACCGATTCCGCTCGCGAGGCAATGCTGGCGCTCAATCCTGCCGTGAACATCGAAACACATGCAGAGCGGCTGACGGCGCAGAACGCGATGGAGTTGATCGCCCGCTATGACGTCGTCGCCGACGGTTCCGACAATTTTGCCACGCGTTTTCTCGTCAACGATGCCTGTTTTTTCGCAAAGAAGACGCTGGTCTCAGCAGCCGTGACGGAATTCGACGGGCAGCTTGCCACCTATAAACCGCATGCCGGCGACTATCCCTGCTATCGCTGCCTGTTTCCCGAACCGCCGCCGCCCGGCAGCGCGCCGTCGTGTTCCGAGACCGGTATTCTTGGCGCCGCCGCCGGCGTGATGGGCACCTTACAGGCGCTGGAAGTGATGAAGGAGATCATCGGCATCGGCGATAGCCTTGCCGGCCACCTACTGATCTACGATGCACTCTCGACCCGTTTCCGTACCGTGCGTGTTCGCCGCGATCTTGCATGCGCGCTGTGCGGACCACACCCGAAGATTTTTCACCTGGCCGCCGCGTGAGCGCACCGTTCGTGATCTCCAATAATCAAGCGCGCGCGCTGATTCTGGCGCGGACACATTTGTCGGAGGCGCGTGCTCAATCCGGAAGTGCGGCTGTTCCACCGCTAATCGAAAAGCTTGGCTACGTGCAGCTCGATCCGATTCGCGTGGTGGAGCGCGCGCACCATCACATTCTCTTCGCGCGCAACAGCGCCTATCGGCCGAAGCAGTTGGCAACACTGCAAGCGCGCGAACCCTTGTTTTTCGAGAACTGGACCCACGATTCCTCGCTTATCCCGATGCAATTCTATCCATGGTGGCGGCAGCGCTTTGCCTCCGTTCGATCGCGCATCGAACACTGGCGTGAACGCTTCGGCGACGATCGCAATCTGAAAATCGTTAAGGCACATATAGAGAAGCACGGCCCGGCGCGGGCGCGAGAGTTCCTCCATTTGGGCGGGCGAACCGGTCCGTGGTGGGGCTGGGGACCGGCGAAAGCCGCGCTGGAATTCCTCTGGCGCTCCGGTGAACTCGCCGTGGTGCGCCGCAATGGCTTTGAGAAGGTCTATGACTTGCCTGAGCGGGTCATTCCCAAAGAGTTGCGTGATGCGCGTCCTTCACATCGGCAGATGCTGGAATGGACATGCGATCAGGCTTTGCAAAGGCTGGGTGCCGCCACGCCAAAAATGCTGGCCGACTTTTGGGACCACGTGTCGATCGACGAAGCAAAATCGTGGATCGTAGCAGCGAAGAAGCGCGGCCAGTTGATCGATGTCGTTCTCAAAGGCGTAGCGGGCCAGCGCGACTTCGTGGCGGTGTCACGCCCCGACATTGAAGCGCAGCTTGCGTCGTCGCCATCACCCTCGTCACGTTTGCGCGTGCTGGCGCCCTTCGATCCATTGCTGCGCGACCGCGACCGCGCGGAACGTATCTTCGGCTTCAACTACCGCATTGAGGTGTACGTGCCCCAGCACAAGCGCAAGCATGGCTACTACGTGTTCCCGCTATTGGAAGCAGACCGGCTGGTGGGGCGGATCGACATGAAGGCCGAGCGCGACGAGGACCGGCTGACCGTGCGCAGCCTATGGCTTGAGCAGCGCCTGTCGCTCAGCCGACAGCGTCGCGCGAAGGTCGAACAGGAATTGGCCCGGCAGGTCCGGTTGGCCGGCGTGCGCGACATCGTATTCCCTGCATCGGCGATCAAGACCGGCTAAACGGGCGCATGCGCTACGCGAGCCGCTTCTTCCTTTACGCGCCTTTCGCGGGACTCCTTGTGCTCGCCGCTATCGCAGCAACGAACTGGTGGCTCACCGCCGGCGCGGTTGCCAAGCACCTCGATGCCGCGAACGGGCACGAGATCATGCCGGGCGTGCGCATGAACTTCTCCGCAAGGCAGCTGGGCGGTTTTCCGTTTCGTGTAGACGTCACATTGAAAAACCTTCGCCTTGAGCTCGGCGATGTCGATGGACCGGTCGTTTGGACCACTGAGAATTTCGCCGCACACGCGCTCACCTATGGCCGGGTGCAGGCGATCCTGGAAGCCGCCGGGCGGCAGACGCTCTCCTGGTGGGACGCACAGGGCGGCCCCCATCGTTTCTCATTCCTGCCGGGCACCTTCCGCGCCAGTGCCCTTCTGCAGAATGGCAAGCTCGCCCGCTTCGATTCCGAGATTGCCGATTTGGACGGCAGCGATTTCCGCGCCCGCAATGCCCAACTGCATCTGCGCAGCGTGAAAGACCGCATTGACGTGTATCTTCGCTTACAGGATGCGCACGTGAATGGCGGGTATGCCGCAAGTCTCGGTCCGGACATTTCATCCCTGGTTGCGAACGCAACGGTCGACAAAGGTGTGCTGCTTGAAAAGGCACTTCGCGGGCAGCAACCGTTCAACAGCGCTCTGGAAGCCTGGCGGGACAATGGCGGCACAATCGCAATCCACGATGTTGCCTTCAGCCGTAGTGGGCAGACGATGCATTTCTCTGGAAACATCGCCGTCGATGCCAATCACGATCTCAGCGGCACGATCAACGCTGGAGGGTTGCCTCTGCGCTTCGAGGGAAACCGGTTGAAACTTGGCTCAGATCTTCCGCGCCCGTGAGCGGCCGAAGTTCGGGGCGGGCGTATCCTGTCCTGCTTCGATGATGCTGCGGCGTATGGCGCGCGTGCGGGTGAACAGATTGAACAGCGCCTCACCATCGCCCCAGCGGATAGCGCGCTGAAGCGCCGTCAGATCCTCGGTAAAGCGGCCCAGCACCTCCAACACGGCCTCGCGGTTGTTGAGAAACACGTCGCGCCACATCGTAGGGTCGGAGGCCGCGATACGCGTGAAATCGCGGAAGCCGCCTGCCGAGAATTTGATGACCTCACTCTGCGTTACTGCTTCGAGATCAGCCGCGGTGCCGACGATATTGTAGGCGATGAGATGCGGCAGATGGCTGGTAATGCCGAGCACAAGGTCGTGGTGCTTCGCATCCATCATTTCGACTTCGCTGCCGCACCGGCGCCAGAAGGTCTTCACGGTTTCCACCGCGCGCGGATCGGTTTCCGGCGGCGGCGTCAGCACACACCAGCGGCCGTCGAACAATTCCGGGAATCCGGCTTCGGGACCGGATTGTTCGGTGCCGGCAATGGGATGTGCCGGCACGAAGTGCACGCCAGCGGGAATGTGCGGACCAACATCGCGAACGACCGCGGTTTTCACGGAGCCGACATCGCTCACGATGGCGCCTGGCTTCAGATGCGGCGCGATCTGCTGGGCTAGCTCCCCAAACACACCGATGGGCGTCGCCAGCACCACAAAATCCGCCTCGCGCACCGTCGCCTCCGGCGTGTCATGCAAGGTGTCGGCGAAGCCGATCCCGTTGGCTTTTTCCAGCGTCTCGGGATTCCGGGCATAGCCCGCGATATGCGCCGCCAATCCCGCCCGTCGCATAGCATGCGCCATCGAGGAGCCGATGAGGCCGATCCCCAAAAGCGCGACTTTGCCGAACAGCGGCTTTGAATCGATTGTCATTGAGCCAACTCCACCTGGCAATTGTGGAAGGAGGCGCAGGCAAATGCAAAATCACGCCGATTGACAGGCTCGGCCTACGCCTCCTAAGCGCGCCTATGGCTGTTCGCGTCGAACCAACCTTCCCGCGCCCGTTGCTCGCGCCGGAGGCGCCGTGTGGTCAGGCGATGCGCTTCGACGAACCGCTTCCACTTGACTGCGGCCAAACACTCGCGCCGTTCACCTTGGCCTATATGACCTACGGCGAACTGAATGCGAAACGCTCGAATGCCGTGCTGATTTGCCACGCTCTAAGCGGCGATCAATTCGTGACGGGCATTCACCCAGTCACCGGGCGCCGAGGGTGGTGGCCGCTGATGGTCGGCCCCGGCAAGCCTATCGACACGGAGCGCTACTTTGTCATCTGCGCCAATGTCATTGGCGGCTGCATGGGCTCAACCGGCCCCCCTGACTTTGATCCCGCAACCGGCAAGCGCTTCGCCACCGATTTTCCAGTGGTCACGGTCCGGGACATGGTGCACGCGCAAGCCATGCTTCTCGGTGCGCTCGGAATCGAGCGCGTGCTTTCCGTCACCGGCGGCTCCATGGGAGGCATGCAGGCTCTGCAATGGGTAGCCACCTATCCGGAACGGGTGGTCTCGGCGATGCCGCTCGCTACCTCGGCGCGGCACACCGCACAGAATATTGCGCTGCATGAAGTGGGACGGCAGGCGATCATGACGGATCCCGACTGGCGCGGCGGGCGGTATCTCGAACAGGGCGTTTCACCGAAACGGGGCCTCTCGGTGGCGCGTATGATTGCGCACATCAGCTATCTCTCGGAAACTGCGCTGGCGCAGAAATTCGGGCGCGCGCTGCAGGATCGGGCGGCGCTATCCTACGGTTTCGGCCCCGACTTCCAGGTGGAAAATTATCTGCATCATCAGGGCAGCACATTCGTGGAGCGCTTCGACGCGAACGCCTATCTCTACATTACGCGCGCGATGGACTATTTCGATCTCGCGGCAGAGTATGGCGGCGACCTGAAAACCGCTTTCGCCAAAGCGCGAGCGGGATTTCTCTGCGTCTCCTTCACCAGCGATTGGCTGTTTCCCACCGCGGAAAATCAGCTGATTGCGGAAGCAGCCGCGGCCGCAGGATGTCCGGCGGAGTTCCGTGAGATTGTCAGCGATCGCGGCCACGACGCATTCCTGCTGGACGAGCCGGAGCTGTTCGCAACCGTGCGCCACTTTTTGGACTCCGTGGCGGCTGAGCAAGGGCTCTGATGCAAAGAGCCGCGCTGAATGCGGCCCTTTGCATCAGACGGCCATCAGGTTTTGGCGGTAAGCAACTTCAGCGCCTGCGCCAAATGTTGCACGCCGTTCTTGTAGAAACCATGGCTGCAGAATTCGCGTCCGCTATTCTGCTCGCGCACGGCCTGGTCCCGATTGCCCGTCTGGCTGCTTTGCAACGCCGACTGAATCTGCACATCGAGATCGCGGCAGGTGGATGCTGTCACCTCCTGGGCCGATGCGGATGATGCAGTGAGAATGAAGCCGAATGCTAATGCGGCGCTTGCCGCAACAAGGCTGTTACGCATGCACGTTTCTCCGCCTTTGCGCCGGCCGAAGCGCCGGCATAACGGCGAGATAGGAAGCGATAGCGCCGATCAAAGAGGCGAAAGTGTATTGCACCGACACAAGATGATGGGACTGGGACAAACGACCGGTGTTTCCGCGGTAACATCAACCGGTTGCACATGATGCATGGCGCGGATGCGATCATAGCAAAGCGATGAACGCTCTTGATGGGCGGCTTCAGGTGCGCGCGTGCGCCAACACCGGCTTGGCTTTTCGCACTTTGCCGACTGAAGCAAGCGCATAGAGCGACTTTGTCGCCTCGACGAGGTGGACGCCGGCCAGGCGCGGCCACAGCATCTTGCCGGTGCGTTCCCACGCGAGCCCGGTCCGTACCAGACGGCGCGTTTTCACCGGCGGTAGCAGAAGGGCACGATCCCACACCTCCGGCACGAACATGCTGTCCCGCAGCAGCCGGTCGAGTTGGCTGCGGCTGAAGGGCCGCCCGTAACCGAACGGCGACCGTTCCAACTGCGCCCACAAGCTGGTGCGGTTGGGCACCGCGATCAGCAGGCGCCCCGCAGGTGCCAACACCCGCCAGACTTGTCGCATAAGCGGACGCACGGCGTCGGCGGTTTCAAGCCCGTGCACCATCAACACGCGATCGAACAGCGCATCCGGAAACGGAAGTTCGTCTTCCTCCGACACAACGGAGAGCGAGCGCTGCTGCGGCCAGCGGAGGGGCCCCTGGCTTTCAGGGAGGAGGGCAATAGTCCGCTCCGCTTCCAGGCCAAAGGTTCGGAGGTAGGGGATGGCAAAACCGAAGCCAAGCATGCGGCACCCATGCACGTCCGGCCAAATAGCCTTCAACCGGCGCTGCAGCAGGCGCCGCGTCACCTGCCCCATGGGTGACTCGTAAAACGCTTCCAGATTCTGCGAGTCGAACTGCATGCGTGCCTTGCGTAATCCCCGCGCCGACAGGGTTCAATGTTGAGATGCGGATTGCTAGGCTTCCGTTAAAGGTGAACCCATGGCTCTGACCGTTGAACTGATACCCTGCCTGACCGATAACTATGCGTACCTGCTATACGATCCCGCCAGCGACCTCTGTGCGGTCGTAGACCCCTCCGAACCGGAGCCGGTGAAGCGTGCGCTGGCGCGGTCGGGTCGCAAGCTCACACACATCCTGAACACACATCACCATTTGGACCACACCGGCGGCAACGTCCCGCTCAAGGAGGAGTTTGGTGCAAAGGTTGTTGGGCCTGCCAAGGATCGCGAGCGCATTCCCGGCATTGACACCGGCGTGGACGAAAGCGCGCCATGGGAGTTCGGCGGCTACACCGCACGCATCGTCGAAATCCCCGCGCACACCCGCGCGCATATCGCCTTCGTTTTCGAGCACGAGAACATCGTCTTCACGGGGGATACGCTATTTTCGATGGGCTGTGGACGGTTGTTCGAAGGCACGCCACAGATGATGTGGGCGAGCCTGTCGAAACTGATGCTGTTGTCTGACGACATGCGCATCTATTGTGGGCACGAATACACACTCAGCAATGGCCGCTTCGCATTAACCGTCGAGCCTGAAAACAAAGACCTTCGGGCGAGGGTCGATGATGTTGCGGCACTCCGCGAAGCATCGCGGCCGACCATCCCATCCACGATGGGACTTGAGAAGAAGACCAATCCCTTCCTGCGGCCTGACTCGCTTGAAATCCGAAGGACGCTCAGGCTTGAGAACGCTGACGACGTCACGGTATTTGCCGAGATCCGCCGCCGCAAGGACGTATTCTAGGCAGCTCGCTGCAGCGAAACTTCACGAAAGTGCGAGATGCGCAAAACTCGCCAAAACGAAAAATCGCCTGGCACACGAGATGCCGTTGCTGTCGCGCGCTGCCTCTGCGGAACCGTGCAAATGGAGCTTGCGTATCCGGCGTTTTGGGCGTGGCACGATCATTCTGCCAGAACGCAGCGCGCGCAGGGTTGCGCCTACGCGACCTATGTCGGCAGCTGGAAGAGCCGTTTTCGGATCGTAAGCGGCGCAAAGGATGTCTGCCGCTTTGAAGACAAAGAGGCCGGCGCCACGCGAAGCTTCTGCGGCACATGCGGTACACCGCTCACACTCGAACGAGCCCGCGCGCCCAAGTGGATCAACATTCCTCGCGCGCTGTTCGAGACGCGTACCGGCCGCGAACCACGTTATCATTTGCATTCCCAGGAAGCACCCGAATGGGCCTACCGTGGGGAGCCATTGACACCGCTGAAGGGCTATCCCGGCGTGATGTATCAGCGACCGCGCAAGCCACGAACATCGGCAGGCGCTTTCGCAGAGGACCCACCGCCCAAGCAATAGGATCCCGCGATGATGGCAACATTGGTGAGACCAGCGGATGCGCTCGCCGCGTAAACCCGTTGTTCATATTGCCCCTCTTTGCGACCTTTCAGCCTGTGCCGAAACGAAACGTGCGCACAATTTTTAACGGTTGCAGAATGAATTGTACGTAGGTTCGGCGCCGGAACAGGGGACTCCATGCTCGCCCGGCGCTTGAATTCCAACCGCTCCGCCTCCTTGCTCGCGGACTACAGCGAAACGTTTGGCTATATGCGGCTGCGCGCCCAGCGCGAGACCGCGTTACGCTCTGCGCAGGTGGAAGCGGAGCTTGCGAGCCGCGCAAAATCCGAATTCCTCGCCAACATGAGCCATGAGCTCCGCACCCCGCTCAACGCCATCATCGGCTTCTCAGATCTGATCAAGCACCTTGGCGTGGTGAGCCCCGAAAAGAACATGGAGTACGCGAACAATATCGCGGATGCCGGACGGCATCTGCTCAACATCATTTCCGATATTCTGGACATTTCGAAGATCGAAAGCGGCACAGCCGAATTGAGCTTGGCGCCGCACAGCATTCGCGAACTGGTCGAATCCAGTGTGGTGCTTGTGCGGGAGCGGATCGACGGCAAAGGTCAGAAGCTCGAAGTACGGCTGGCCCGGGATCTCCCGGTGCTCAATGTGGATGGCCGACGCATCAAGCAAGTCATCATCAATCTGCTTTCGAACGCTCACAAGTTCACGCCCCCTCGTGGCCGTATTTTCGTGGTGGCCCGCACCTTGGCGGATGGCAGCGTTACGATCGCAGTGGCGGACACAGGCCCCGGCATGAGCCCGGACGACGTCCAGATTGCGCTGAAGCCGTTCGGGCAAGTTCGCTCCAACCACTTGCACAGTCACACCGGCACGGGCCTCGGCCTGCCGATTGCAGTGGCATTGGCGAAACAACACGGCGGTAACTTGCATGTGGCGAGCGAACCGGGGAACGGAACTACCGTGATGCTGACATTGCCGGCCGCGCGACGTGGCCAGCAGCCAGCAACGGGAACAAGCCAACCGCCAGCCGGTGAAGGCCGGCGGCGCATCGAATCAACTCAAGCGAAAACGCAGTCGGGAGCGTTTGTATGAGTGAGCCAGCCATCAAGTTGCAGACAGCTCCGTTTCGGGAGCGCCGCGGTGTTCCGGCGGCGCCGCCCAAGCGGATCGGACATATCGTTTCGGTCGCCGGGCCGAAGGCGGTGGCCGTGCTCGAGCGCGCCGCTCAGAATGTGATGACGGGCGAACAGCCCCGCGTGCAGATTGGCGCGCTACTGAAGATTACCACACCGCTGTCGACTGTAATCGGGCTGGTTACCGCCGTGACAACCCCTATGCCGGGAGCAGACGGAGAGGAGGATCAGGTCGGGCTTGTGGAGCTGAACCTCGCGGGCGAGGTCGTTGTGGCGGGCGCGGATCGACGCCTGACGTTCAAGCGCGGCGTCACCAGTCCCCCCAGCATTGGCGATGCACTGCTGCTGGTGGACCGCCACGATCTGACGCGCGTATATGCGCCACCCGCATTGGCCACCGTAAAGGTTGGCACCCTGTACCAGGACGCGGCGGTCGCCGCGCGCCTGCGGGTGGACGATCTGCTGTCGAAACACTTCGTCGTGGTGGGCAGCACGGGCTCCGGAAAATCATGCGCGCTCACCACCGTGCTCCAGCGCATTCTTGACGATTACAAGTATGCGCACATCGTGGTTCTCGACGTACACAACGAATATCAGACTGCCTTCAGCGGCCGCGTGGAAGCCATCAATCTGAACAATTTCACATTGCCGTTCTGGCTGCTGAACTTCCAGGAACTCACGGCAGCGCTTACCACCTCGGACGAGCACCGCGACGCGGAGACGGAAATCCTCGGCGAGGCCGTTGTCTTCGCCAAGAAACGATACAACGATCAAGCGTTGGCCCGCGGCTCGCTCGTTCGCCGGAGCACAGAACAGACGGTGATGACGGTCGAAACGCCAGCGCCGTTCCGCCTCTCCGATGTCATCTCGTTTATCGATGAGCAACTTGGTCGACTTGAGCGCACACAGGGGACGCTGCCCTACCGTAAGCTGAAGACGCGCATTGAAACCTTGGTCGCCGACCAGCGCTACACCTTCATGTTCGGCAGCCTGACGGTACAGGACACGATGACCGAGATCTTGAGCCGCTTGTTCCGTGTGCCGAGTGAAGGCAGGCCGATCACTGTCATAGACCTCTCCATCGTGCCTGCCGAGATTCTCGACGTGGTGATTTCCGTCATCTCGCGCCTTGCATTCGATTTGGCGGTGTGGAGTAAAGGTGGACTGCCGACCCTGCTGGTCTGCGAAGAGGCGCACCGATATGCGCCCGCGCTTGAGCGCGAGTTTGGCCCTACGCGCCAGGCGCTGGCTCGCATCGCGAAGGAAGGCCGCAAGTACGGCATCTCACTGGCCCTCGTGACGCAACGTCCGTCGGATCTCGATCCCACCATTCTTTCCCAATGCAGCACCGCGATAGCTTTGCGCCTGTCAAGCGATCGCGATCAACAGGTCATGAAGGCTTCAACCCACGAAGGTGCGCTTGATCTGCTCGACTTTCTGCCGCTGTTAGGAGATCGCGAAGCCATTGTTCTGGGGCAGGGCGTTTCCATGCCAATGCGCATCATGTTCGACGATCTGCAAAGCAATGCGGTGCCGCGCAACCTCAATCCGGGCTTCTCAAAGACCTGGAAATCGCCGAACATGGACCGGCAGCAGCTGGAACAGATCGTCTCGCGCTGGCGCCAAAGCGGCCGGGAGAAAGCCCAACCGGTTTAGAGATCGTCTCCGTCTCGCCTGCGGCGGCCTTTGCCGCGAGATTCGACGGCGGTCTTGCAATCGGCGGACAGCTGATCGAGGTGGCTTTGCAGGCATTCGCGCCGCGCCCGCCCGCGATCCTGTCCAGCACAGTATTTCTCAAGATCAGCTGCGCAGGCGCGCTTCAAGCCGTGCCCCCCGCCGCGCCGCCGCTCGTGATCACCGCGGCGCTCCTGCTTGAAAATAGAGGTCGCCTTTTTGACTGGTTGCTGGTTGCAGGCAGACAAAGGCACGTAAGCCAATGCTAGGACCAGACCGAAAGCCAATTTGTTCATCGGAGGCGCTCCATCGTGGATGCGGGTGCCGTGGTGGGCGGTACTGGGATCGAACCAGTGACCCCTACGATGTCAACGTAGTGCTCTCCCGCTGAGCTAACCGCCCGGTCTTCCGGAGCTATAGCGTTGGCCCCGCGCCGCTGGCAAGGCACGGCAGGTTCAGGCGGCCATCATCCGCTCGACTTCCTGCACGATCTCCCTCAGGTGGAAGGGTTTCGAGAGCACTTTCGCCTGTTTTGGAGCTTGTGAAGAGGGGTGCAGAGCCACGGCAGCAAAGCCTGTGATGAACATGATCTTGAGGCCGGTATCCATATCGGCAGCTCGCTTTGCCAGTTCGATACCGTCCATCCCAGGCATGACAATATCGGTCAGCAGGAGGTCGAAATGGATTTCCTTCAGACATTCATAAGCGGAGGTCCCGTCGCCGAAGTCAGTGACCTGATGCCCAGCCTTCGCCAGCGCCGCGGCCAGGAAGCGCCGCAGCGATTCGTCGTCTTCGGCCAACAGGATCTGAGCCATGGCACCCCCTGGAGGAAGTAGATCGTATAACGGTCGAATCGTAAATGGCCGTTAATGCGCTTCCAGGCCCTGCGCGCTCATAACCGTTGATTGCAAAGCGTTCCGGTGTTCCACTAACGATATGAGCGAAGCAAAGGGTGGTGCGAACCCGGTGCCGTCAGCGGCTGCGGCGAGCGATGGGATCCTCGCGCAGCTGTATGCGGCGCCATATTGCGTCTCTCAGCCGCACGCCCAGAGTATCCCGTTTGTGTTCGCGTCACCGCATTCCGGCCGGCTCTATCCCCAGTCGCTCTTGCTGCTGAGCCGCCTCTCCGCGCTGATGCTGCGCCGCTCCGAGGATGCCTATGTCGACGAATTGTTTGCTGATGTGGTTGGGCTCGGCGCTCCTCTGATCGCAGCCCGATTTCCCCGTGCCTATGTCGACGCCAATCGCGCGCCCGGTGAACTTGACCCCAACATGTTTGACGGTCGGCTGGACCTTCCGGTGGAACACGCGAGTCCTCGTGTCAATGCGGGGTTAGGCGTGATTCCCCGGATCGTGCGCGATGGCGCGGAAATCTATCGCGCGAAATTGAAGACCGCCGACGCGCGTGAACGCCTTTCGCGGCTGCACGCACGCTACCATGCGGCCTTGGCCGATCTCGTAAACGAGACCTGCGCGCGCTTCGGCGCTGCGGTGGTGATCGACTGCCACTCCATGCCATCCGCGGCGACAGCGCCGGACATTGTGCTGGGCGACCGGTACGGCACAGCAGCCTCGCACGCTCTTTTACGCCGGACGGAGCAGTCGCTGCAGGCGCGCGGTTTCACAGTCGGACGAAACGTGCCGTATGCGGGAGGCTACACCACGCATACTTATGGCGAGCCCGCCAAAGGGCTGCACGCTCTGCAGATCGAGGTGAACCGCGCCCTTTATCTCGATGAGGATCGGATCGCGGTGACCTCAAGCTACGCCGAAGTGAAGTCGCGCCTGTCGCTGGCCTTGGGTGATCTGGCAAAGATCGACATCAATTTGTTGCGACCCACCCGCAGCCTGCGCATCGCCGCGGAATAGCGGCTCAGCGGCTGTCAGACCAACTCGCCTGATCAGATTCTTCGATGATGATCCGGACGTAACAATAGCCGAGGACATAGCGAAACATCCGGCGGCACACTTTGCCGCGATAGTTTTCGCGCTCGCCCATGCGGCTCCGAGGGATGTCGACGTAGTCGCCTACGGCCGGGATGAGACCGAACCCCGCTTCCTCGCCCATGACAAGGTCGGCGATGCCGCCGATCTCTTCACACTGGCTTGCACCCTTGGGGAGGAACTGGAAATCGATTTCGTATTTCACGGCGTGGCCTTTGCTGTGTCCCATCATTGGCAAGATGCTCAACCGGGCCGTCCGGAGCAAGTCAACTGTAGCAAATCCTCCGCAGAAAAAAGGGGCCGCCCAATTGGGCGGCCGAGTTTAGGGAGGAAACGCCCAGAAGGGCTGCGCTGCACAGCAGCATTGCTATGCGGCGCTGCAACAATGTGGCACGGGCGACCCAGCAGAGCAAGGGCGGCTCATCATAGATTTGGTTAACTGCGGCCTAGCGGCATCAAGTCCCTGTAGGTCCTGCGCACCCTGATTTCACAGAAGCGTCACTGCACTGCAACAAAGCGGTCGCGCTCTGACCCTATGTTCGGAAACATGAGGACCAGCCGATTCGCGAAGCCAGGCTTCGCGCACCGACGGAGCCCCGCGTGACGCAAGCGTTTCTGCGACAAGCTTTCGAAGAGCACTCGTCTGTTGACCTGCCTTCGTATTTTTGTCGGGGTGCTATCCCGCTTCGACACCCATCTCTGAAGCCGTCCAAGCGGCACCGGACGCTTTTCATCTCAGACACCCATCTCGGCACCCGTGGCTGCAAGGCCGAAGCACTCGCCGACTTTCTTGCCCAGAATTCTTGCGACACCCTCTATCTGGTCGGCGACATCGTGGATGGCTGGCGGCTGAAGCGGCGCTGGCACTGGCCGGAAGCGCACAGCCGGGTGATACACGAAATTCTGCGTAAGGTGGATGCGGGAACGCGCGTGATCTACGTGCCCGGCAACCACGACGAAGCGTTCCGAGATTATTGCGGACGTTTGGTTGCCGGCGTGGAAGTTCTTCGCGAGGCGATCCATGAGACCGCCGACGGCAGACGCCTGCTCGTTCTGCACGGCGACCAGTTCGATGGTGTCATCGCTTGCGCCAAGTGGCTCGCCCATCTGGGCGACGGCGCCTACACGCTCGCGCTGCGGCTCAACGACGCCCTGAGTGCGGTTCGCCGCCGTTTGGGCCTGCCCTACTGGTCTCTCTCCGCTTACCTGAAGCAAAAGGTGAAGAATGCCGTCGAGTATGTTTGCCGCTTCCAGGATGCCGTGGCTCGGGAGGCGCGCGAGCGCGGCTTCGACGGCGTCGTGTGCGGCCATATTCATCACGCTGCGATCGAGCGGATCCAAGGAATCCTTTACCTCAACGACGGCGATTGGGTTGAAAGCTGCACCGCCCTTGCCGAAGATGCGCACGGACACCTGGAGATTCTCCGCTGGCCGGCTTTTGGCGAGGAGCGCACACCAGAATTCGACAGCGAGGCGATTGGCCAGATCGCAGCTCTCGCCGCCTAATCCTTCCATGACCGTTCAGTCGGCGGTCCAGCCGGCCCCGGCTGTGCCCGAGGCTGCGCCGCAGTGGCGGCTGCTGCTCGTCACGGATGCCTGGGCGCCACAAGTGAACGGCGTTGTTCGCACGTTGGAAATCCTGGGCCGCGATGTTGCCGCAATGGGCCACGAGGTTCGCTATGCGACGCCCGAAGGGCGTTTCACCCTGGCGATGCCGACCTATCCGGAAATTCGGCTGGCCGTGTTTCCGCGCAAGAGTCTGGAGCGGATGATCGACGAGTTTCAGCCCAACGCGATTCATATTGCGACGGAAGGGCCGCTGGGCTGGGGCGCACGCGCCATCTGCCTGAAACGCAACATTCCCTTCACCACCTCCTTTCACACCCGCTTCCCGGAATATGTAAACGCGCGCTTTCGGATGGTTTCGGAGAGCTTTGTCTATCGCTGGCTGAAGCGCTTTCACGGACCGGCCAAGGCTGTGATGGTTGCCACCCACACGCTGGAGGAGGAACTCAAAGCGCACGGCTTCAACAATGTCCGCATCTGGTCGCGTGGCGTAGATGTTGAACTGTTCCGTCCGATCCCTGATGCCGCGCTGCCGTTCGAAGGTCCCATCTGGCTCTATGTCGGCCGCGTGGCCGTGGAAAAGAATATCGAAGCGTTTCTCGCGCTCGATCTGCCCGGCACCAAGGTGATCGTTGGCGATGGGCCGGCGCGTGCCGGACTCGAACGCGAATACCCGGACGCGCGATTTGTCGGTGCCAAGGTCGGCGAAGAACTCGTGCGGCACTATGCGGCAAGCGATGTGTTCGTGTTCCCCAGCAAGACCGACACTTTCGGGCTGGTCGTGTTGGAGGCGCTCGCCTGTGGGGTGCCTGTTGCGGCTTTCCCGGTGCCGGGCCCAAAGGACGTGATCGGCAACGCTCCCGTGGGGGTGCTCGACGACGATCTCGCCGCGGCCTGCCGGCGCGCACTTACCCTTTCGAGCGAGTCCTGCCGGGCCTTTGCGCTCTCACGCTCCTGGCGCGCCTGTACCGAGCAATTCCTCTCCAACCTCCCTAGGTAGCGGGACTGGCCACATTCGGCGCTTGTGGTAGTTTCCCGCCGCCCCACTGATCGCGCTTCATGCCACCGTCCTCTTCGCCCGGCAGACATGGGCTTGCACTTCTCGAATACGCATTTCTGGCCACCGTCATTGTTGGCTGGGGCGTGTTCGTGGTTGTGCTGGGCAAGGACATGTCATGGGATTTCCGCAACTATCACTGGTACATCCCGTACGCCTTCCTGCATCAGCGGATGGGATTCGACGTCGCCGTCGCGCATCAGGCGACGTACTACAATCCGTTTTTGGATGTCCCCTTCTACCTGCTCGCGAGGCACACGCCCTCCTGGTTCGCGCTGGGTGTGCTCGGCGCGGTGCAAGGCGCGAATATCGTTCCGCTCTATTTGATTTCGCGGTCCACGTTGCGGGTGCAGCGGCGTGAGATCATCGCCGGAGCGCTGGCACTGTTCAGTGCAACGGGAAGCCTCACGATCGGCCTTGCTGGCACAACCTATTACGACAATGTGTTGAGCTTGTTTGTGCTGGGCGGACTCGCCGCCATCGTCTGCAATCGCGACACTCTGCGTGATGGGCCGCTCGCGAAGGCGCTGATGATCAGCGGGCTTGCCGGACTCGCGGTCGGCAGTGCCGTCGGATTGAAGTTGCCCGAAGCCCCATTTGCAGTTGGCTTTGCTGCGGCGCTCGCCGCGCTTCCCGGAAGCTTAAAGCGCCGCGCCGCACGGCTGGCGGCAGGTGCAGTTGGCGGCATTGCAGGTGTGGTGCTGTTCGCTGTGTATTGGCTATTGAAGGTCTATCGTCAGACCGGGAACCCGCTGTTCCCCTATTTCAATCAATACTTCCATTCGCCGCTGGCGTTGCAGGCGTCGTACCGCGATACGCGATTCATTCCGCACCGCTGGCCAAAGCGTCTGCTGCTGCCGATCCTGTTTTCGCTGCATTGGCAGGTGGCCGACGATCTCCCCTTTCAGGATGTTCGCGTCGGTGCGGCCTACATCATCGGCATCCTGACGGCGCCGCTCGCATTCTTCCGGCGGCGCGATACCATCGCCGATCCTGCTGCCGTTTGGGCGCTGTGGGCGTTTGCGGCCATCTCCTACATCGTCTGGATCTTCGCCTTCGCCATCTACCGCTACATCGTGGCGCTGGAGATGCTGGCGCCGATCCTGATCGTCGGCGCCATTGCGTTGTGGCCAATCGGCAGGGCCGTTCAATGGGTGGCGGCGGGCATCATCGGGGCCGGCATCTTCCTCACGATGCGCTACGATATTCTCGAACGTGCGCCGCTCGGCGATCCCTACGTTCAGCTAGACTTGCCCGCCATCAAGGATCCCGGTCGCAGCCTGATCCTTATGACCGGCGAAGGGCCGATGGGCTATCTGGTGCCCGAGATTCCACAGCAAATTCCGGTATTGCGAATCGACGGCTGGTTGATTCAACCTGAGGACGGATCGAGGCTCACAGCGCAGACAAAAGCTCGTATAAGCGCCCATAAAGGCGATCTTTACGTGATTGCGAATGAATACGAGGTGGGTCGCGCCGGCGACGCGCTCGCCGACTACGGTTTGGGGATGCGATGGACGGAGTGCAAACTCTTCACGACGAATCTCGGCGGCCCGTACCGGTTCTGCCCGTTGAAACACCTGCCACCCAAGCACGTATGAGCGAACAGCCGGCACGGATCGCCGTGCTCATTCCCTGCTACAACGAGGAAGCGGCAATCGGAAAGGTGGTGCGCGACTTCCGTGACGCGCTGCCGGCTGCGGATATTTACGTCTACGACAACAACTCCCGGGACCGCACCATCGAGGAGGCGCGCGCCGCTGAGGCGATCGTGCGCAGCGAGCCACGGCAGGGCAAAGGCAACGTCGTGCGGCGGATGTTCGCCGACATCGAAGCGGATATCTACATCCTCGTCGACGGCGACGACACCTACGATGCAGCCGCAGCACCCGTGTTGGCTGAAGCGCTGGTTGACCAGGATCTGGATGTCGTGTCCGGCAAACGCATTGCTGTGGCGCAGGCCGCCTATCGCGCCGGGCATGTCCTCGGAAATCGCCTGCTGACCGGCCTGACGGCTGCGATGTTCCGGGTGAAAATAGCGGACCTGCTCACCGGCTATCGTGTGATGTCGCGGCGATTCGTGAAATCCTTTCCCCTCACGGCGGAAGGCTTCGGGATCGAAACGGAACTTACGGTCCATGCCGTGCGTCTGCTGATGCCCATGGTGGAGATCGACACACGCTACAAGGAGCGGCCGGAAGGCTCTGTCAGCAAGCTCAACACTTGGCGCGATGGCTTCCGCATTTTGTTCACCATCGCGCTGCTGGTGCGCGAGGAAAGGCCGCTGATATTCTTCACGGCGATCTTCGTGATCCTCGCGCTGCTGTCGCTGCTCATAGGCAGCCCCGTTGTGTATGAATACATGCAGACTGGGCTTGTGCCGCGTCTGCCAAGCGCGATTCTCGCGACAGCGCTGATGGGGATTGCATTTCTGTCGCTAGCCAGCGGACTCATTCTCGACACCGTGACGCGCGGCCGCTGGGAAGCCAAGCGCATGGCGTACTTGGCGATTCCTGGGCCGCAAGGTTTGAAGTTGCCATAATGGCGACAACGGTTGAGCGCTTCTCGGATTCGCGCTTCCTTCGCTTCGCGCTGGTGGGAACGGGCGGCTTCTTCGTCAACGAGGCGGCGTTGTGGATTGCGCTGCACCTCTTGCATGTCAATGCCTATTCCGGCGGCGTGGTCTCATTTCTTTGCGCGGTGACCTTCACCTGGTGGGGCAATCGTACGCTGACGTTTCGCGATCAGGCCGCACGGTCTCCGCATTCCATGATTTCCGAATGGATGAAATTTGTTGCCGCGAACGGGCTCGGCTTTCTGGTGAACTACGGGGTGTATGCGACGTTGATCGCACTCGCGCCGAAGCCGTTGAACAATCCCTTCCTTGCGCTCGCCTTCGGCACGCTCGCCGGGCTCCTGTTGAATTTCGCGATCTCCAGCCGCGTCGTCTTTCGCGAGGGGAATCGCTAGCTGGCGTGGCTCTTCAAATCGGCGTTAAGGCGACCCAGCATTTCGACCGTGGGGTAGCCGTCGGCAGGAACGTGGTGATCCTTCTGATAGAGGCGCAGCGCCGCACGCGCCTTGCGGCCCAGCACGCCATCGATGGGACCGGGATCGTAGCCAAGCGCTTTCAGGTCACTCTGCATGGCCATGCGTTCGCTGGTGATTAGCGGCCGCTGATCGCGGGGCCACGACGCTAGAATTTCGCCGCCGCCGCGCAGGCGATCGGCGAGATTGCACACGGCCAGCGCATAGCTCGCCGCGTTGTTGTAGGTGAGCACCGCCTTGAAATTGTCGAACACCATGAAGGCGGGACCGCGCCAGCCCGCGGGCAGATAGATGGCGGCAGAGCCATCGCTGTCCGCTAGTTCGCTGCCGCGCATCGCACGCACGCTCAATCCGCGCCAGTGGGACATCGGCTGCAGTCGGTCGGCATCCGCTTCCTCATACGGAAAGCCGGATGGCAGCGTGACCTCGCGATAGCAGGGCTCGCCCGTGCGCCAGCCGCCGCTGCGCAGCAGGGCCGCGGCAGACGCGAGGCCATCGGCCAGCGAGCGCCACAAATCGATGCGCCCGTCGCCATCGCCGTCCACTGCGTGCGCCAGGAATGACGACGGCACGAACTGCGTCTGCCCGAAGGCGCCAGCCCAGGAGGATGTCAGCTGCCGCGGATTGAGCTGCTGCTGCTCGACCATCTTCATGGCTGCAATCAGTTCGCGCCGCGCGAAATCCTGCCGCGGGCCGTCATAGGCAAGCGTCGCGAGCGCGGCGAACAGGCTGAAGCTGCCCATGCTTTTTCCGTAGGCACTCTCCAGCCCCCAGATAGCGACGAGGATTTCCTTGCGAACGCCGTAGCGCGCTTCAATCACACTCAAGGTGTTGGAATACGCCGACAATGCTTGCTGCCCGCTCTCCACGCGCGCAGGCGAGACGCTCCCCTCGAGATAGGACCAGACGGGTTTCACGAATTCCGGCTGTTGACGGTTCAGTTCCTCAACGCGCGGCAGCCGCGACAATCCAGCCATGCAGGCGTCATAGGTCGCCGGACTGATACCCGCTGCGATTGCTCGGGCGCGAAAATCGCGAATGAAGGCCGCGAATTTCGCGTCCTGACTGCTCTGCGGCGCCGTGGCCGGAGGCGCAACAATCGGAATGCTGACCGAGGGCGGAGGCTGTGTGGGGGAGCACGCCACGGCTAAGGCAACAAAAGATGCCGGCCACCACGATTTCCAACGCCACTCGCCCATGTTTTCCTGCCGATTCGCCTGTGTCACAGCTAAGGTCCGGGCCATTGACAGCGTAAAGCCCCTTCCATAGGTTCCGCGCCTCTTTCGGGGCCGGTTTGGCCCTGTTTTCATTGAAGGCGTGCCATGAAAGTCCGCAATTCCCTGCGCTCGCTCAAGAAGCGCGACAAAGACTGCCGCATCATCCGGCGGAAGGGGCGGACCTACGTCATCAACAAGAAGAATCCCCGTTTCAAGGCGCGCCAGGGCTGATTGTTGGCCCTATGATGGGCCTGTGATCGCGCTTCCCATTCCCGATCCTGAGATAGTCCGCCGCCGCGGCGAAATTGTCGCGGCACTGAATCGGCTCGTGCCCGATGGCGTGGTGTCCGAACCGGCCGGGCTGGCCGCCTATGACGGCGACGCGCTCACGGCCTATCGCCAGTCCCCACTCGTCTGTGTGTTGCCGAAGAGCAAGGACGAAGTTTCCGCCGTGCTGGCCTTCGCGCACGAGATGGGCGTGCCGATTGTGCCGCGCGGCGCGGGCACCTCACTCTCGGGCGGCGCGCTGCCGCGAGCGGACGGAATTCTGCTCGGCTTTGGCCGCATGAATCGCATTCTGGAAGTCGACCTCGAGAACCGCTGCGTGGTGGCGGAACCCGGCGTCACCAACGCTGCCATTACCCGCGCGGTGGAGGGCCACGACTTCTATTACGCGCCTGATCCGTCGAGCCAGATCGCCTGCACCATCGGCGGCAACATCGCGGAGAATTCCGGCGGACTGCATTGTCTGAAATACGGGCTGACCACCCACAATCTGTTGGGCGTGGAGTTCGCCTTGCCAAATGGTGAACGCGTGCGCTTCGGCGGCAGGATGCCGGGGGGCGACGGCCTCGATCTGTTGGGTGTCGTCACCGGCTCGGAAGGGTTGCTGGGCGTTGTGGTGGAAGCGACGGTGCGTATCCTGCCGAAACCGCCATGCACGCGCACCTTGCTTGCCGCATTCCATTCGGTTCCACAGACGGGGCAGTGCGTGGCCAACATTATCGCTGCCGGAATCGTGCCCGCGGCGATGGAATTCATGGACCGCCGCTGCATCGATGCGGTGGAAACCTACTGCGCGCCCGGTTATCCGCAATGCGAAGCCATCCTCATCATCGAGATCGACGGATTGGCGGCGGAGGTTGCCGACAGTGTTGCGCGCGTCAGCGAGATTGCGCGTGCTAGCGGCGCGCAGGAGGTCCGCGAGGCCGCGGACGAAGCTGAACGCAATGCGCTGTGGAGAGGCCGCAAGGCGGCGTTCTCAGCCATGGGGCGGCTCGCGCCCGACATGCTGTGCATGGATGGCACCATTCCGCGCCGCGCGCTGCCGCAGGTGCTGGCACGCATGGCGGATATGGCGGACGAATACGGTCTCGGCTTCTGCAATGTGTTCCACGCCGGCGACGGCAACATCCATCCGCTGATCATCTTCGACGTGATGAAAGAGGGCGAGCTTGAACGCGCGGAAGCGTTCGGCGCGGAGATTTTGCGCCTGTGCGTGCAGGTCGGCGGCGTACTTACGGGCGAGCATGGCGTCGGGATCGAAAAGCGTGACCTGATGCCGGAAATGTTTTCCGAAGCCGATCTGGCGCAGCAGCAGCGGCTGAAATGCGCCTTCGATTCCGCGGGCCTCTTCAATCCCGGCAAGGTGTTTCCGACACTTGCCGCCTGCATCGAGCAGGGGCATGCGCATGTAAAACACGGGCAGATACGCCACCCGGAACTGCCGCGATTCTGATGGCGACGTTCCGCGTAACCAGCGAAGCAGATGTGGTGGATGTGGTTCGCGGTGCGCGCGACAGCAAACGCACACTGGAAATTGTCGGCCACGGCACCAAGCGCGGCTTCGGCCGACCAATCGAATGCGATGACGTGCTCGATCTTTCGGACTTAAACGGCATCGTGAATTACGAGCCTGATGAGATGATCATCACGGCGCGCGCGAGCACGCCGGTTGCGGAGATTGAAGCGGCACTTGCGGAACACAACCAGCGCCTCGGTTTCGAACCAGCCGATTGGCGACCGCTGTATGAGGCGCCGGCAAAATCCGCCACGATTGGTGGCGTGCTCTCAGCAAGCTGCGATGGCTCCGCTGCTGTGCGCTGCGGCCGCTGCCGCGATCACTTGCTTGGCTTTCGCGCCGTGAATGGCTTCGGCGAAGCCTACAAAGGCGGCGGGAAGGTCGTGAAGAACGTCACCGGCTTCGACCTGCCGAAACTCTTCTGCGGCGCAATGGGCATCTTGGGCCCGCTGACCGAAGTCACGCTGCGTGCGTTTCCGAAGCCAGCAATTTCAATCACTTTCGCCCTTCACGATCTCTCCTCGGAAGACGGGCTTGCGCTGCTGCGCCGCGTGTGGTCGAGTCCATTGGAGTCCACCGGTCTCGCTCTCCACAACGGCACCGCGTTTATCCGGCTTGAAGGTTCGCCCGCTTCGCTGGATGAAAAGACCTCAATGCTACGGAATTTGACACAGCGCGCGCCGCAGCAAACCGCAGACGGCGATGCTTTGTTCGACGCCATTGCTTCTGGCCGGATGTTGATCGACCAGGAAAAGCTTTGGCGCGTTCACGTCGCGCCTGCAAATGCCGCAAACTTGATGGACGAGATCCAACCGATCGACTGGTGCGCGGATTGGGCGGGCGGGTTGCTGTGCCTCGAATCCGATCGCAATGTGCACGCCGTTGCGCGCGAGTTCAATGCGCGTGCCCTCTGCATGCATGGCAATGACTCCATTCCACCGTTCGCGCCGGAGGAACCTGTGCGAGCGAGGCTGACGCAGCGGGTGAAAGCCGCGTTCGATCCGCTCCGGCTGTTCAATCCTGGCCGGATGTGGGAGGGCGTCTAGATGCGCACGCACTTCTGCGCCGAACAGCTGGCCGATCCCGCGCTCGCGGAAGCCGAGAGAAACCTGCGCGCTTGCGTGCATTGCGGAATGTGCACGGCCACCTGCCCTACTTATGTGTTGCGTGGGGACGAACGTGATGGTCCGCGCGGCCGCATCGTGATGATGCAGCAGATGCTGGAACGCGGCGGCACGCCATCGGATGAAACAGTCACGCATCTCGACCGCTGTCTTTCGTGTCTTGGCTGCCGCACAGCGTGTCCCTCCGGCGTCGATTATGCGCGGCTTATCGACCAATCGCGTGCTCACATCGAGCAGAACTACCGTCGACCGTTGGCGGATCGCCTGCTGCGCTGGACGATTGCAAATGTCCTCACACGACCGGCATGGATCCGACCGGCGTTACGCTTGGCCCGCTTCGGATTTCTCTTTCGCCGGTTCATTCCACGCCGCGTGCGCGCCATGATCGACGCAGCGATTGCCATGCCCGTGAGCCGATTGAACTTGCCGCCCCCCAGCAGTCAGCGGCGTGTCGCATTGCTACCGGGTTGCGTGCAGCAGGTGATTGCGCCCGAAATCGACGAGGCAGCAGCGCGTCTCCTGGTGCGCCGTGGCATTTCGCTCGTGTCAGTGAAAGATGCGGGCTGCTGCGGAGCGCTCGCTCATCATCTCGGGCGAGAAGGCGAGTCGAGAGCGTCGGCGAAACGAATGATCGAAGCCTTCGAGCGTTCGGGTGCTGCGAAAGCCTTCGAAGGCATCCTCATCACGGCCACCGGCTGCGCTGCACACATTGCCGATTACCCGCATCTGTTCCGCGAAGAACGGGGATGGCAGGCTCGCGCGAAAGCGTTCGCCTCTAAACTTCAGCAACTTCTGCCCTCGCTCTCTTCCAACCCTCCCCTTGAGGGAGGGTCGAAATTTGCGAGCGCTAGCGAACAAATTTTGGGGAGGGGTAATGCGAACGGTCCTGGAATTGCCCCCTCCCTGAAAAATCCCTCGCGACGCTCAGGATTTTTCGACCCTCCCTCAAGGGGAGGGTGGGACCAAAGCTTGAGAGTTGCTTTGCACGTTCCGTGTTCGCTCCAGCATGGATTGCGCGGCGACGATGGTGGCGAATTGTTGCGCGCTGCGGGGTGTGACGTCGTCGCCATACCGGAAGGCCATCTGTGCTGCGGCTCGGCGGGCAGTTACAGCATTCTGCAGCCCGAGATCGCCAACGCTCTGCGCGCGCGAAAGCTGGAGAACATTCGTTCGGTGAAACCCGATGTCGTCGCCACCGCGAACATTGGCTGCTTGCAGCACCTGAGCGGACCCGATGCTCCGCCTATCGTCCATATCGCCGAATTGCTCGATTGGGCCGAAGGCGGAGCCATTCCTAAAGTGCCGCGGGGTCGCGCTGAATTGATGACGCAGCCCGCGCCGCTCATTTAGGATCGCCCGATGCGTGCTCTAGCCGCTCTGCTTTGCAGCGTTCTGATGATTTCGGCCGCCGCCGCAAACCCGAAGTCAAACGCACATCGTCCAACTCCAAATGAGGTCGATGCGCTGTTTTCAGCCTTGGCCAAAGCGGGAAGCGAGGAAGAGGCCAAGCCGATAGAAGACAGGATCATGACGGCGTTCCTGCGCTCAGGAAGCCCGACCGTCGATCTGCTGATGACCCGCGCTGCCGCGGCGCTGCACGCCGAGCAGACGAACACGGCAAAGAAGCTCATCGCCTCCGTCACCCAGATTAAGCCGGACTACGCCGAAGCGTGGCACCAGCGCGGGCTCTTGCTGGCCGATGAGAACGATGATCAGGGCGCGCTGTTCTGCCTGGAAAAAACCGTCACACTGAATCCGCGCCACTTCGAAGCGATGACGGAACTTGCCGGTAAGCTGGAGGAGTATGGCGACACGCCCGGTGCGCTCAAACTGTATCGCAAGGCGCTGGCGCTCGATCCGTGGTTCGGCGATCTCACGCGGAAAATCCGCGCGCTTCAGCATGAGGTGGAAGGGGAGAGTCTTTAGGTCGCGGCTCGTCTCAATACCGCGAGTTCAAATGTCGCGGCCCTTGCGGCTGGAATAGAACAGCAGCGCCATCAGCCCACCGCCGACCAACACCGTGACCAGAATGCCGGCGATGAGGAAGACCCAGCCCATCGGCGGAATACCCACCGCGCCAAGCTTGTTCCAGCCGTAAATGGCGTACGCAATCGCTGCGGCGAGAAAGCCGAACAGCGCAACAAGGGCGAACCAGCCCCACGGGCTCAACTTGGCGGAAGATGCATCGGTCATGTCAGGAAACGCCGGCGGGCAACGTCTGCTCCTCGCAAGCATTACCTCGTTATACTACCGATGACGAATCGCAGAAACGCCACATTTGTTGGCTTGGCTTGCCGAACCCTGCCGAAGGAGATTCGCATGATTTTATCGCGCCTGGCGCTCGCCGCATTTGTTGGCCTTGGAACGGTGGTTTCGTTCAGCACGGCGACCGTTGCCGAGGAAGGCGACATCCAACGGGCGGCCGATAAATTCACGCAAAACGAAGTGGTTCAGGCGGCTTCCGATTTCTTCGGTACCACCACGGAAGCCATGGCCAAAGCCGTGCAGCGCGTGTTCAGCGATCTGGGACTTCCGGACGCCTACATCAAAGGCGATGAAGGCTCGGGCGCGGTGGTGGTCGGCCTGCGGTATGGGCAGGGCTGGCTTGTCCGCAAGCATGCGGAACCCACGCAGGTCTATTGGCAGGGCCCCTCGGTTGGCTTCGATCTCGGCGCCAACGCCTCCAAGGCGTTCATTCTCGTCTACAACCTTGGCGGTTCCGACCGTTTATTTCAGAAGTTCCCAGGTGTCGAAGGCAGCTATTACTTCATCGCCGGGATCGGCGTGAACTATCTGCGCGCCAACAACATCACCTTGGCGCCGATGCGGACAGGCGTTGGGCTGCGCGCCGGCGTGAATGCTGGCTATCTCACCTTTACGCGCAAGGCGACGATCAACCCGTTCTAATTTAGGCGGCCGGCACCGCAGCCTTTACGCCACCCTCGCCGTCTCCGCTGCGTGGTCCATGCACGGCCGGCAGATAGAGAAGCAGCGCGGCCGCCACATAGGTGGACGAGAAGGTTCCCACCACAATGCCGAACAGAATCGACGCGGTGAATTCGAACAGCGCCGGACCGCCGAAGAGAAGCAGCGGGATGATGGAGGTTGCTGTGGCGGCGCTGGTAAGAATTGTCCGCGTCAGCATCTGATTGGTGGAGAGGTTGATCAGGTCGCCCAGAGCCATGCGCTTGTATTTGCGCCGGTTTTCGCGAATCCGGTCGAACACCACCACGGTATCGTTGATCGAATAGCCCGCGAGCGTGAGGAGCGCCGCAATGGAGGTCAGCGTGAAATCCCAATGCAGAAGCGAGAATAACCCCGCGGTGACGAACACATCGTGTCCGGTCGCTACCACAGCGCCAATGCCGTACTGCCACTCGAAGCGCACCCACACATAGACGGCGATGGCGATAACGGCGAGGATCGTCGCGATCACACCGGCGCGGAACAACTCGCCGCTGACTTTCGGCCCGATCACCTGCTGGTTGCGCATGGTGTAGCCCTTGCCAAGCTTAGCCTTGATCTTGTCGGCAACGTCGGTCCCGGACTGATTGGCTTCGGGCTGGACCCGGATCAAAACGCAGGAATTCACCGGGGTGTCACAGGCGCCGCCGCCGAAATACTGGAGTTGGGTTTCCGGGAAGCCCAAGGTGTCGATCTGGCCGCGCACCTGCCCGATATCGATCGTCTGGGTGGATTTCACCTCCAGCAGCACACCGCCGGTGAAATCGATGCCCAGATTGAAACCATGTATGGCTATGGAGATGATGGCGGCGAGCAAGAGCAGTCCGTCGATGGCGAAGGCATAATAGCGGGCGCCCACGAAATTGATGTTCGTGTTTTCGGGCAGAAATCTGAGGAGTGGCATGGGCGCGGGTATGAAGTGGCCGGGGAGACATAACGGCAAGGCCGCCCGCGAACAAGCCGCGGGCAGCCCTGCCCGCAATCCCACCCGCGCCAAAAAGTTCGCGCTGCGTTCCGTCACTGGCAAATCAGGGATGCGATGAGCGACCAACCCCACGAGCCGCAAGTGGCGCCGTCTCCACCGCAACCAGCTGCACCCGATGATCGCCTGAGATCGACCTACATGGCTTCCGTGATTGCGGCCATCACGGTCTCGGCGATCTATTTCGGGAGGCCCATCTTCGTGCCGATCGCACTCGCGATTCTGATCGCCTTTGCGCTGTCGCCGCTGCTTCGGCTGCTCCGGAAGTTGAAGCTGGGCCGTGTGGTGTCTGTCGTCATCACAGTGTTGTTCGGGGTAGTGGTGATGATCGGCGTTGGCACCTTCATCGGTTCGCAGGCCGCGAAAATGGCGGCCGACCTGCCGCACTACCAGAGCAATCTGATCAAAAAAATTCAGACCATCCGCGGGACCGCTTCGAACAGCAGCCTCGTCCGCAGCACGACCGCGGTACTAAACAACATCAGCCGGGAAATAACGCCTCCGTCGGCACCGGAGCCGGAAAGCAGCAACGCCGAACAGGCGCCGCAGCCGGTGCCGGTACAGGTCGTGCGGCCGCGCTCCACGCCTTTAGAGATCATCGAAAGCGTGGGAGGCCCACTTCTGGAGCCGTTGGTCAGCCTCACGATCATCATTGTGTTCGTCGGCTTCGTCCTGCTGCAGAAGGAGGACTTGCGCGACCGCTTCATCCGGCTGGCGGGTTACCAAGACCTGCAGCGCACCACGCTTGCTCTCGACGACGCGGCCGACCGCCTCAGCCACTATCTGTTCTCGCAGACCACCATCAATTTGAGCTTCGGCAGCCTGATCGGCGTCGGGCTCTGGTTTATCGGTATCCCGAACCCCGGATTGTGGGGATTGCTCGCCGGGATGATGCGGTTCGTGCCGTATGTCGGCGTGCCCCTGGCTGCACTGTTCCCGCTCGCACTTGGCTTTGCTGTCGATCCAGGCTGGACGAAAGTGCTGTGGACGTCCGCGCTCATCTTTGGTCTGGAGGCGATTGTCGGCCAGTTGATCGAGCCTGTGGTCTACGGAAAGAACATGGGCTTGTCCGCTGCGGCGGTGGTGGTGGCTGCCGTGTTCTGGACGTGGGTGTGGGGCCCGGTCGGGCTGCTGCTGTCCACCCCCCTCACCATGTGCCTCGTGGTGCTCGGCCGCCATATCGAGCCGCTGAAATTCCTTGATGTACTCCTGGGAGACCAGCCACCGCTGGCAGCGGAAGAAAGCCTGTATTTGCGCATGTTGGCCGGCGATCCGGACACCGCCGCGTTGGAGGCCGAAGGCTTCGTCCGCAACAATTCGCTGGTCGATTATTTCGACGAGGTGACCATCAAGGCGCTCGCACTGGCACAACGGGATTTCGACCGCGGCACCCTGAATCGCCACCGCCTCAGCGCGATCCGCGAAACAGTGGACGCACTAATCGAAAATCTTTCGGACCGCGATGAGATCCCGGAAGGGGTGGATGGGGGTGAGCGGCCGCTGCCGCCCGGCTGCGAAGACTTGCCGGAAGGCTGGCGCGGACGGGCTGTCCTCTGCGTGGCCGGCCGCAGCCCGCTCGATGAAGCCGCGGCAGCGCTGCTCGCCCATGTGTTGGAGAAACGCGGCATTGGTGCGCGCGTGGTCTCCGCCAGCGAAGTGTCCCCGTCACATCTCGCGCGGCTCAATACGAGTGGCGTGCAGGTCTACTGTGTCTCCTATCTCGATCCGGGCAACTACAAGAACGCACGCTATCTGGTTCGGCGGCTGAAGAAGAAGATGCCGCAGGCGCATCCGATGGCGGGCTTCTGGGGCTACGCCGAAAGCGATTCGCACTACCTCGATTCCGTCGAAGCCATGGAAATGGACGACGTGGTCTCAAGCCTGACTCAGGCAGCCGAGCGCGTGCTTGTGCTGGCGCGGCGCGCAGCCGACCCCGCTCCATCAAACGGGGGCTCTGCCAAAGCTTTGACCGATGCTGCTGGGTAGTGTGGTCGAGTAGTTGATTACAAGCCGCGGCGCTCGCCGATGACGCTCCACGTGTCCGCGCCGTCGAATTCGAGAATGCGGAGGTCCGCCAGCAATTCCGGTGGCATCATCCGCACATTCACGCCCATGCGATCGTAAGATTTGTCTACCGGCGCCCAGTGGGTGAAGTTCCCGCACACCTTGCAGCGATGAAATTCGATGTCGCGGTCGCCCCATATATAGGTGTCGGTTGCGCCGCTCACCCGCACGTCCTTGGGCGAATAGTACGCCAGGACGCCTCCCGAGCGCCGGCAGATGGAGCAGTTGCACTCCTTCACTTCGACCTCTTGTGGCGGCTTGGGAACCTCCACCCGCACGGCTCCGCAGTGGCAACTTGCTTCGACCATTCCGGCCTCCATTTCTCTCGAGCGGTTGTATCACAAGCCATCAGTGAGATGGCTGACAGATTGTCAGTTCCGGTTTCCGCCGGTATTCTCTGCGGATGATCGAGCATTTCGATGTGCTGATTGTGGGCGCGGGGCTATCGGGTATTGGGGCAGGTTATCATCTGCAAACCGCCTGCCCAAAGAAAACTTACGCCATCCTCGAGGGCCGCGGTGCCATCGGCGGCACATGGGACTTGTTCCGCTATCCCGGCATCCGCTCCGATTCCGACATGTACACCCTGGGGTACAATTTCAAACCTTGGCGCGAAGCCAAGGCGATCGCCGACGGTCCTTCCATTCTGAACTACGTGCGCGAGACGGCGCGCGAGAACGGCATCGACCAACACATCCGCTTTCATCACATGGTGAAGCGCGCCTCCTGGTCCAGCGAAAACGCGCAGTGGACGGTGGAAGTGGAGCGAGGGACGGAGAAGGAACCTGTTCGCTTTACCTGCAGCTTCCTCTTCATGTGCAGCGGCTACTACGACTACGCCACTGGCTATGATCCAAAATTCACAGGGATAGAGCAGTTCAAGGGCCGCATCGTGCATCCGCAATTCTGGCCGGAAGACCTCGACTACAAGAACAAACGCGTGGTGGTGATCGGCAGCGGCGCGACCGCGGTGACCGTGGTTCCGGAAATGGCGAAGGATGCCGCGCATGTCACCATGCTGCAGCGTTCGCCGACTTATGTGGTGTCGCTGCCGGCGGAAGACAAAATGGCGAACTGGCTGCGCCAGCGGCTGCCGCCGATGCTGGGCTATCAGATCGTCCGCTGGCGCAACGTGCTGCTGCAAATGTATTTCTACAGCCGGGCGCGGAAATATCCGGAGAAGGTGAAGAACTACATTCTCAAGCTGGTGCAGAAGGAGCTTGGGCCGGACTACGATCTCACGCAGTTCACGCCGCGCTACAATCCGTGGGATCAGCGGATGTGCCTGGTGCCGGACGCCGATCTCTTCCAGATGATCCGCGAAGGTAAGGCATCGGTCGTCACCGACCACATCGAGAGTTTCAGCGAGGAGGGATTGAAGCTAACATCCGGCCGCGAGCTGGAAGCCGACATCATCGTCACCGCCACCGGCCTGCAGCTGAGAGTGCTGGGCGGCATGCAGGTCACGGTGGATGGCAAGCCGGTCGAGCTGCCGAAAGCGATGACCTACAAGGGCATGATGTTCAGCGACGTGCCGAATCTCGCTTCCGCCTTCGGCTACACCAACGCCTCATGGACGTTGAAGTGCGATCTCACCTGCGAATATGTCTGCCGGCTGCTGAATTACATGGAGGCCCGCGGGTTCACGATGTGCATGCCGCGCCGCGATCCGGCTGTGGCGGAAGCGCCGTGGCTCAATCTCACCTCCGGTTATATCAAGCGCGTCGAGCACATGCTGCCACGGCAGGGCGCTGAGGCGCCCTGGAAGCTGCACCAGAACTATGCGCTCGACATGATGGCGTTGCGCTACGGAAAGATTGACGACGGCACGATGGAATTCTCGACGCCAGATCGCGCCTCCATGAGGACGCAGGAGTCGATCCGCGCGGCAGCCTGATTGGTGACGCCGCGCCGGTTACTCGCTCAATCGTTGCTGTCTTCCTGATCTTCGTCCTGCTCTGAGTTTTTACGATCCATCTCGTGCGCTTCGCGATCGTGCTCGGAATCTTCCATCGCGCGGCGCTCGTCCATGTGCATCTGCACGCTTCGCATGGCCTCATCGACGTGCCGGCGCACGCGCGCATCGACATGCGCCTTTTCCAGCGCATCGTGCGCCTTCCACATGGCTCGTTCGATATCCGGCGCGGCCTCGCGCATGGCTTCTCGAATCTGCGGCCGCAGTTTCTTCATGTCATCACGGTGAGCCCGCGCCTCCGCCATCGCGCGCTCCATTTCCGGGCGCGCCTTGAGCATGGCTTGCTGCATTTCATGGTGCGCATTCCGCAGAATTTCGTGCATCTTCTCGCGATCCTCGGGCTGCATCTCATGCATCGCCATGTGCATTTCGCGCATGGCCTGCTGGATCGCGGAATGCAGATGCAGATGGTGATGGTGGTGCATCGCCGGTTCCGGAGGCAGCGGCGGAGCAGTGATGGCGGGAGGCGCAGGCGGAGCGGGCGGTCCTTCGGGCGCCGGAGGTGAAGGCGGCGCCGGAGGCACATCGTATGCGGCAAAAATAACAGGAACCGGCGGCACCGCGGGAACGGCGGCGACTGCGGCAACATTGCGGATGGCTTGTTCTGGGGGAGCCTCTTCGGCCAGCGACGGCCGAACCAGGGCCAACGCCGCGGCAGCGACCACCCCGGCACTCACAATCTTCACGACATCCATCGAGGTCACTCCTCTGCGAAATTGATCCGGCGAGAGAATGGATTTCACCCGTGCTGCGAGCGCGGATTCGGAGGCCATCGACAACCCTGCTAAGGCGGGACTTGTATGGCGGCATTCGCTGGCCAGTTTTAGCAGCTCGCCCGCATAGGCCGATGGCCGCAGGCCTGCGCCAATCACCAAATCGTCGGCGGCAATTTCGGCATCGCGGCGCAGGGCGCGGAGGCCAATCCAGGCGAGCGGGTTGAGCCAATAAAGCGTGCACGCGATCCGCGAGACGGTCTGCGCAAAGCTGTCGCAACGCCGCACATGCGCGAGTTCATGCAACAGCACGGCGCGCAAGCGATGTGGCGGCCAGGACAACGCGCCGTTCGGCAGCAGAATCACAGGACGAAGCGTGCCCCACGTCATGGGGCCGGTGCGTTCGCTGGCGAGACGCAAATCGCAGCGTTGTGGCTTCACGAACTCAAGGTCGTCACTCTCGATGCGCGCACTGCTCATCTGCAGCGCATTGACGCCGATGGCACCGATCAGCAGCCGCAAAGCATTCCAGCCAAATCCGAATAGCCACAAGCCGAATAGCGCCAGCGCAATATCGCTTGCCGTGATGTTCCATGACGGCGCAGTTGCGGGCGGCGCAACCGGAAGCAATGCGGTGGAGTCGAATTCCGAGGAAGCAGCCGCGGGCTCGGGTTGCTCCACCGCGGCGGGGCGATGAACGGTGATCTGCGGCGGGATCATCAGCGCCGCAGCCGGAAGCAGAAGTATGGTGCCGAACGCCGTCAGCCAGGCCAGGTGCCGTACGCTGGCATTCTTCAGGAAGCGCGTGATGATGGCTGCAAATCCGAGCAGCAGCACAGAGGCCGCGAAGCACTCACCCGCGAACAGCAGCGCGCGCAGCATGAACATTTCCGTCATCGGCCTTCCTTTCGCGCCTTGTCGATGAGCCGCGCCAGCCGGTCCAGTTCTTCGCGGGAGAGCTTTGCATCTTCCTGCGTCAGCAGCGCGGTTACGGCATGTTCCACGGAATTGTCGAAGAAAGTTTGCAGCACCGAGCCCATGGCGCGGCGGCCCATCTGCTCGCGTGCCACGGCAGGCTCGTAGATATAGCGGGTGCCGTCGCTGCTGTGCCGCACGTGTCCCTTCTTTTCGAGAATCGTGAGCAAGGTGCGGACGGCGGTGTAGGTCGGCGGATCGGCCAGCGCTTCGTGGATATCCGCGGCCGAAGCTTTCTTAAGCCGGTACAGCGCGTCCATGATCTCGCGCTCGCGCCGGCTGAACTTCGCAGTTTTTTCCGCCGGATTTTGCGATTTCGATCGCGCCATGCCAATTTTTTGGCACCAGTAAGTCCGCCTGTCAACCGCCTGGGACCTGCGGTCACATTTAATTCAGGTAATGATCAGGCGCAGCGCGAGTAGCCGCAGGTGAGGCAGGTGTCGCAGGCCTCCATTTTTACGAAGCTGGGCGAGCTGCAGCGCGGGCACGGCTTTGCGGGCACGCCTTCCGCGCCCACCGCAACGGCGCGCACTTCTTCCGGAACAATGGTCTCTCGCGGCGTCATGAAACCGGTGGCGATCATGTGCCGCTCGATGACTTCGCCGATGGCCGCGAGCAACGACGGCACGTAGCGGCCGCTCATCCATTGCCCGCCGCGCGGATCGAACACCGCCTTCAGCTCATCCACCACGAACGCGACATCGCCGCCGCGGCGGAACACGGCGCTGATCATGCGCGTGAGGCCCAAGGTCCAGGCATAGGCCTCCATATTCTTCGAGTTGATGAAGATCTCGAAGGGGCGCCTGCGACCATCCGACTGGATGTCGTTGATGGTGATGTAGAAGGCGTGATCGGAGTCGGCCCATTTGATCTTGTACGTCTGGCCCAGCAGCACTTCGGGACGATCCAGCGGCTGGGTCATGTAGACCACGCCGCCTTCGTGCCGCGGCCTGGGTGGCGGCAACGGCAGCGGCAGAGAAGGCTCGACCGGATTGTCGATCACTGCCGGTAACACATCACCTGCCATCGGCAAGTCATCGCGCACTTCCAGCACCGCGCCGCGCACCGCGCTTGGACGGTACGTCGTGCAGCCCTTGCAGCCCGAGTCATAGGCTTTGCGATAAATGTCCTCGAACGCGTCGAAGCCGATGTCCACGGGCACGTTGATGGTCTTGGAGATCGAGCTGTCTACGTACTTCTGCGCCACCGCTTGCACCGCCAGGTGATCGTCCGGCGACAAGGTCTGCGCGCTGACGAAATAATCCGGCAGCGCTGCATCAGCGCCGAACTTGGCGCGAAATGCGCGCAGCGCGAAATCTTCTACCTCCGCGCTGCTGCTGGTTCCGTCCGGCTTCAGCACCTTGCGCGTGTGGCTGTAGGCGAACACCGGCTCGATACCGCTCGATACGTTGCCGGCAAACAGCGAAATGGTGCCAGTGGGAGCAATGGAGGTCAGCAAGCCGTTGCGGATGCCGTGCGCGGCGATGCCATCGCGAATATCCTGCGGCAGGCGCCGGATGTTCGGTCGCGCGAGATATTCGTCGCGGTCGAATAGCGGGAAGGCGCCCTTCTCGTTCGCAATCTCTACCGAGGCACGATAGGCGGCGTCGCGCAAGCGCGCGAGCCAGCGTTCGATCAGCGCCAGGCTTTCCGGCGAGCCGTACCGCGCACGGGAGAAGATCAGCGCATCCGCCAGTCCAGTGACACCCAAACCAATGCGCCGCTTGGCCACCGCTTCGGCGCGCTGCTCCGGCAGCGGAAAGCGGGAGATATCGATGACGTTGTCCAGGAAGCGCACCGCCGTGCGCGCCAGCCGCGCCAACTCATCCTCGTCCAGCGCTGCTCCGTCCTCGAACGGCTGTTTCACCAGCTGCGCCAGATTGATCGAGCCCAACAAACAGGCGCCGTAGGGCGGCAATGGCTGCTCGCCACACGGATTGGTGGCATGGATGGTTTCGCAATAGGCGAGGTTGTTCTCCGCATTGATGCGGTCGATAAAGATGACGCCCGGTTCCGCCGTTTCGTAGGTGGCGCGCATGATGCGGTCCCACAGTGCACGCGCGCGCACCGTGCGGTACACACGGCCTTCGAATTGCAGCGGCCACTCCGCATCGCGCGCCGCCGCCGCCATGAAGGCGTCGCTCACCAGCACCGAGAGGTTGAACATGGTGAGGCGGCCGCTCGCGCGCTTGGCGTCGATGAAGGCTTCAATATCCGGATGATCGCAGGCCAAGGTCGCCATCATCGCGCCGCGGCGGGAGCCCGCGCTCATGATGGTGCGGCACATCGCGTCCCACACCTCCATGAAGGAGACGGGGCCGGAAGCATCCGCGCCCACGCCGCGCACTTCGGCGCCTTGCGGCCGCAAGGTGGAGAAATCGTAGCCGATACCGCCGCCCTGCTGCAGCGTCAGCGCCGCCTCGCGTAAATGCGAGAAGATCCCGTCCATGGAGTCCGGGACGGTGCCCATGACGAAGCAGTTGAAGAGGGTGACGTTCCGCTCGGTGCCTGCGCCCGCGAGAATGCGGCCGGCAGGCAGAAAGCGATGGCCCTTCAGCGCGCCCGCAAACCCGGTTGCCCACCGTGCACGCTGATCCGGCGCTTCGGCTTGCGCCGCGGCGAGCGCGACCCGGGCGAGCGTATCCTCCGGCTCGCCATCCATAGGCGTGCCGTCGGCCGCCTTCAGGCGGTATTTCATGTCCCAGATCTGGCGGGAAATATCGCTCATGGGGGCGCGCCTCCGCCCTCCTTGAGCGGACGACAGAAGTATCAGCAAGGGGCCTTAAAGTCAAGCGTTGTTCCGCTAACGTTCTGTAGCCCAGGAACTCCAGCTGATTGACTATGTTCTCAATGTGTTCTATTCTGGGTAAATGAAAAAAGACCGGCATCAGCGCGTTCTGGAGGAGCATTTGCGAGCGCAACTGGCGCTTCTGCAGGCGTGCGCCCGCCGGACCGTGCCTGCCACAGATGCCCGGCCGCGCCTGGTCTGGGTCGACGCCCTTGTTCAGCTTTCCCGGGCGATGGCGATCACCGGCGATGCCGTCGCCCACCTTCGGTCGGTGCAGCCTCAACCGCTTCTCACGGTACCCCCGGAGCTGGGCCTGCCTGAGCTGCCGCAGCGGCCGGAGCAGGGGGAGTACCCCCCTCACAAAATCCGCAAAACAACCTCCGCCGGAATATGCAATAATTACAGAAGCTTACGCGACAACCTTTCCTCCCCCGCTTGCGGGGGAGGTGCCGAGCAAGCTGAGCGCCGCGAGGCGGAAGGGGGACTTGCGTTCGCCCCGGCCGGCCCTTCGGGCCACCTACCCCGCAGGCGGGGGAGGATAATCAAGCCGAAAGGCGGGGCGCCGCGGGGCAACCGCAACGCGTTGAAATCGGGCAATCACACCGCCGCGTCTCGCGCGTTCATCAAGGCGCTCAGGCTCTATCTTGCCAATCTCAGGGCGGCACTCACGCCGCTGCTCGCACTGCCCCGGCGGCCAACGTGCGTGTCCTATGCGATCGTGCGGCCGGAACGCTGCTATGTCCGCACCCGGCGCCGCGCGGCGTTCCCTCTAATGGATAACGAACGGCGGCAAGCTGGATTTGCTGAGGCAGGATGTGTCGAGGCCCTTCACATTCGCGCTCTTCAGGAACTGCTTCATGATCGAGTCCAAACATGGGCTGTCGGAAACATGCGCGCCAGGCGCAACGATGTGCTTCCCGTTGGGAAAATACTTTATCGCCACCTCTCCCCAATGCGGCGGCGTCACCGGATCGAGATTGCCCGAGATGAGCAGCACCGGCACATCGCTGCCGTAAGGCGCGAGATCGTCTTCGGGCAGTTTCGCTTTCGGCCACACGCTGCAAGCCGCCATCTGCCCGCGCACCCGATAGTCGCCGATGAAACTGCCCGCGCTCGCCTTCGCCACTTCTTCCGGCCGGATGCGGTTCACATCCTCGCTGCACGTGGTCGACAGAAGCAAGCCCAGCGCGACATCCAGCTTGAGTCCGCGCCCGTGCTCCATCGCCACGTTCGCGAAGGGCTGGTAGTCGCCGGCGCGCGCGCGTTTCAGCAGCAGCGGAATGCGGCGGGTCAATGACTCATCGTACAGCATCACACGCAGGCCATCGCCGAACGCGGAATCCGTCAGCGCCACTGTCAGCGGCTTGCCCGTTTTCGGATGCTTGAGCGTCACCTGCGCCGGATGGGCCTTCAGTTGCGCGAGAATAGCATCGAGATCGCCTTGCGGATTTGGAAAGGCGCGGTGACAGGCACCATCGGCCGCACATTGCTGCACCAGAATGTCGAATGCGCGCTTCGCCGCCGAGGCGTGATTGAGCGGGCCGCGATCTTCGAACGGCACCATGCCCGAGAGAATCGCGGCGCGCACATTCTCCCCGTGCCGCTTGATGTACACCATCCCCGCGCGCGTTCCGTAGGAGCCGCCGAACAGGTTGATCTTGCCGTAGCCGAGCGCTTTTCGCGCGTCGTCCAGATCGTCCATCGAAGCATCGGTGGTGTACTGCGTGAGATCCGCCTTCTTCGAGAGTACCTTGGCGCAGGCTGCGTATGCGGTGCCTTCGCGGAACAGCGGCTCCATGTAATTCTGCGGATGCTCGTCCGTGCCGCCTTGCGGACATTGCAGCCGCGTCGCGGGGCCGGTGCCGCGAAGGCTCACCAGCACCATGTCATTGTCTTCAGTGAGCGGCTGCTGCGCGAAACCCGAGGCCTGGTCGGCGGCAGCCTGCCCCGGCCCACCAGAGAGAAAGAAGATCGGTTCTTTCCCCGGCTGCTTGCGCGCCGGCACCACCACCACTTCCAGGGCCAGCTTGCGCCCCTGCGGCTTGGCGCGATTCTCCGGCACGAGCAGCGTGCCGCAGCGCAGCTCCTGCTTCGCGCCGCCCGGATGACACGGCTTCAGCGCGAGGGTGCCCTCCTTTGCATGACCGATGGCAGCAAAAAGAAGGAGTATGAGAACACCAAGAACACGCATGCCTGTACTCGCACAAATTGGCTTCGATGCACTCTATCAGGCGCACACTAGTTGGTGGCGCTGCGCTGTGCAGATTCCGACTGCTACGTGAGCAAATGGCTCCGTAATGGCAGCCAACAAAAGACAGAATTCCCGCGGAGACTTACCGCGCGGACGGAGGAGGAGTTGGCGCCGCCGATTCTGTCACCGTCACTTTCCTGATGACCACCGGTGTGATCGGCGTGGCGCTCGGCGGGAAGGGACCTTGCGGGCCGCCGAGCGGAACGGCCGCGATCCTGTCCACCACATCGAGCCCTTCGCTCACTTTGCCGAAAACCGCGTAACCGGTGGTACCCGGTGCCGCGCCGGGCCTTGGGTCGAGATCGGGATTGTCGGCGAGGTTGACAAAGAACTCGGCCGTGGCGCTTTGCGGATCGCTCTGCCGCGCCATCGATACGCTGCCGCGGATATTCTTCAGCCCGTTGGCGCTTTCGAGGGCGATGGGTGCGTGCACCGGACGTGATGTTCCGTTTGCCTCGATGCTGCCCATCTGCAGCACAAAGCCTGGCGCGATGCGGTAGATGGTCGTGCCATCGAAATGGCCTTGGCGAGCATAGGCGATGAAATTGGTCACCGATTTCGGCGCGTTGGTGCGATCAAGCAGGATCGTGAAGCTGCCGAGGGAGGTGTCGACCTTCGCCTGCGGCGGCGGTACGGCCATAATGGCGCCGGGTGGCGTGGCCGCTGGAGCGCCAGACGTCTGGGCCACCGCCCCGGTCGCGGCCAAGGTCACTATCAATCCCACAATCCAGGTCCGATTCATGTCGACCTCCGTTCCCTCAAAGCGCAATAGTGGAATAGCCCCGCCGTCTGGTGCGTCAATATCCCGGCTGCTCCAAACTGGACGAGGGGGTCTCATGCTGCGCCGAGCGACCATTTACGCCGCCTTCACCACCGCCGCTCTTGTCGCCCTCTGCGCCAGCACTTCTGCGAAGCCTGCGCCCCGCCATGTGGGCCTTGGCAAAGTGCTCACGAGCCAGGCCGGCACCCAGATCTTCGGCTTCGATGTCAACCAGACCGGCAACGACGGCATTCTGGCGACCGCCAGCTCCGTCGAGGTTTTCGACCAAGACACAGGCAAGGTCATCAAGTCGCTCGGCCACTCCACCAATGCGAATAGCGACTATGTTGCGTATGGCATTGCGGCGGGAGACGTGGGCCTTATCGTGCACGAAGTTGTTCCGGAAGGTGAGCTTTTTCCCAAGCGGCACTACACCTTGCTCAATACGGTGAGCGGAAAGAAATTCACCGGCAAATGGACGCCGCCGTTTCACGGCATGATCCTGCAGCAGATGTCGCGCGATCAATCATCCGCATTCACAAGCGTGTTCGCGCTGACAAGCCTGAAGCAGCAGGAGGAGCCAGTTCTGCTGGTTGCGGATATCGCGGCGAACACGTTCAGCAATGTCATTCACCTTGACCCGAACCTGTTCGGTCTGAACACCGGACCCACTCTGGCTCAATACACGGCCGCGAACGAAGCGTTCTTCGCGCTGTCGCCGGATGGCGGCGCCGTTGGCGGCCAGCCCCCGCTCAATGTTCTCATCAATTTGTCGACTGGGGAAGTGACGAAATTCAACGGCTACAACAACGGCTTCTATCACGCTGGATACGTGAATGGGGCGGCGGTCGATCCAAACACCGGCGTCGCGGCGACAGACACGGAGCTCAATGCGCAGGTCGAATTCTACAATCTTAAGAAGAAGACCGGCATCACATTCGCGCAGCTGCCCTGCACAGGAGATACCGATCAGATCTACAGCGGCTCCGGCATCTCCGTCGATCCAGTCAACAAGCTGTTTCTCGTCACAGAGACTTACAACGCCTGCAACAACGGCAACGATAGTGCGCTGATCGTGTTCGACGAGGCGGGCAATGTTGTGGAGTCCATCACCGGCTTCAAATTTTTCATCGGCGAGCCTGCACCGGTGCTCAATCCGTCGAAGCGGATGGGCTGGACCTTCGGCGGGCCGAACGGCATGAGCCAGCTGCAACAGTTTTTCTACTGACGCGGAACCCGAAGGGCTCTGTGGCTTCAGCAGCCTGCGGCGCAGTGACGCGGAGAACAGGATTTGTTGCATCGCACCAGAGCGGACGGCCTGGCTTAACCACGCTGAGATTACCAGCATGGGGCTGCGAATCCTCACGTTGACATTTCATCAGTCCTGGACCTACGTTCCGCGCCGCACAATAGACGGCGCAGGGAGGGGCCCGGTCGCCCAATCCGGGTTCCGGGATAAAAACGCCGCCTTTTCGGGAAGGCTCTTTCCAGAATGAAGGTCATTGTCCCGGTCAAACGGGTGATCGACTTCAACGTGAAGGTTCGCGTCAAAGCGGACGGTTCCGGCGTCGATCTGGCAAACGTCAAGATGAGCATGAACCCCTTCGACGAAATTGCCGTCGAAGAGGCGATTCGGTTGAAGGAAAAGGGCAAGGCCACAGAGATCATTGCTGTTTCCATTGGTCCACAGCAGGCCAGCGAAACCATTCGCACTGCGCTCGCCATGGGTGCGGATCGCGGCATCCTTGTGAAAGTGGATCGCGAAGTTGAGCCGCTGGCGGTCGCGAAAATCCTGAAAGGTATTTGCGACGTCGAGCAGCCGGGACTCGTCATCCTCGGCAAGCAGGCGATCGACGATGACTCCAACCAGACCGGACAGATGCTCGCGGCGTTGCTGGGCTGGCCGCAAGGCACCTTCGCGCACAAGCTCGAGATCAAAGATGGGAAGGCCGACGTCGAACGCGAAGTTGATGGCGGCCTTCAGACTGTGGAAGTGAACCTGCCCGCTATCGTCACCACGGATCTGCGTTTGAACGAACCGCGTTACGCCTCGCTCCCCAACATCATGAAGGCGAAGAAGAAGCCGATCGATGAAAAATCGGCGACGGATTATGGCGTCGATATCATGCCGCGTCTCAAAGTGCTGAAGGTGACGGAGCCGCCGAAGCGCACGGCCGGCGTGAAATTGAAAACGGCCGCCGAGCTGGTCGGCAAGCTCAAAGAAATCGGAGCGATCTGATGGCATCGCTCGTCATTGCCGAACATAACAACAAGGCGCTGAAGGACTCGACGGCGAAGACCGTCACTGCCGCTGCGCAGGTGAGTTCTCCCGTTCACGTGCTGGTGGCGGGCTCGGATTGTGGTGCCGTTGCCGATGCCGCTGCGAAGCTTGCCGCCGTGGAAAAGGTGCTTGTCGCAGACGCACCGCTGTATGCGCACGCGGTCGCTGAGAGCATGGAAGCGCTGATCCTGTCGCTTGCCGGCAACTACGATGCGATCCTGGCGCCAGCCACCACCAGCGGAAAGAACTTCCTGCCGCGTGTCGCTGCCAAGCTGGACGTGCCGCAGATTTCGGAAATCATCAAAGTCGTCAGCGCTGACACTTTCGAACGGCCGATCTACGCCGGCAATGCCATCGCCACCGTGCAGGCGCCTGAAGGCAAGAAAGTAATCACCGTACGCACCACGGCTTTCAGGGCGGCGGAGGCAAGCGACGCCGCGGAAATCGAAAGGATCAACGCGGCGGCCCATCCCGGTGTGTCGCACTTCGTTGGCGAGGAACTGTCCAAATCCGAACGGCCGGAACTGACCTCTGCCAAGGTCATCATTTCGGGCGGGCGCGGCATGCAATCCGGCGACAATTTCCACCTCCTGGAGAAGATCGCCGACAAGCTGCACGCCGCGGTTGGCGCGTCGCGTGCCGCGGTGGACGCCGGTTTCGTGCCCAACGACTATCAGGTTGGACAGACGGGCAAGGTGGTTGCGCCGGAACTCTACATCGCGGTTGGGATTTCCGGTGCCATTCAGCATCTGGCCGGCATGAAGGATTCCAAGGTCATCGCCGCCATCAACAGAGATGAAGACGCGCCCATTTTCCAGATCGCCGATTTTGGCGTGGTCGCCGATCTCTTCAAGGCGATCCCGGAGATGGAAGCAGAACTGACAAAGCTCGGCTACTGACCGAGTTATCGAGGCAAACTCATGAACATCGAACGTGTTGGCGTCATCGGCGCGGGCCAAATGGGAACGGGCATCGCTCATGTGCTCTCGCTGGCCGGTGTGGACGTTGTGCTGGACGACATCAATACGGAAGCGCTGGATCGCGCGACCAAGGTCATCGCCAAGAACATGCACCGGCAGGCCGCGCGTGGACTGATCAGGGAGGATGCCGTCGAACCCGCGCTGCATCGCATCAGAACGGCCACGTCGCTGGATGCCATGAAGGATCGCGACCTTGTGATCGAAGCAGCGACGGAAGACGAAGCGGTGAAGCGCAAGATCTTCCAGGAGCTGTCGCCGCGCCTGGGCCCGCAGACAATGATCGCGACAAACACTTCGTCGATTTCGATTACCCGACTTGCCGCCACGACCGATCGTCCCGAGCGCTTCATCGGGCTCCATTTCATGAACCCGGTGCCACTGATGCAACTCGTGGAAGTGATCCGCGGCATCGCAACCGACGACACGACATTTCAGGCGGCACTCGACGTGGTGCGCAAGGTCGGCAAGACAGCGGCTTATGCCGAAGACTTCCCCGCCTTCATCGTCAACCGCATTCTGCTGCCGATGATCAACGAGGCCGTCTACACGCTGTACGAAGGCGTCGGCAGCGTGGATGCCATTGACACGGCCATGCGGCTCGGCGCCAACCATCCGATGGGGCCGCTGCAGCTCGCTGATTTCATCGGCCTCGACACCTGCCTGTCGGTCATGCAGGTCCTTTACGAAGGTCTTGCCGATTCCAAATATCGCCCTTGTCCGCTGCTGGTGAAGTATGTCGAGGCCGGATGGCTGGGCCAGAAAACCGGCCGCGGCTTTTACGATTATCGTGGCGAAAAACCCGTCCCGACGCGCTGAAGCGGCTACGAACCGCTTGCGGACTTTCCAAGCGACTTAAAGTAGGCAACCGAATCCGGGGCGTCCCAACGCACGGCGCCGCTGGCACGGGCAATCTCTCGGCCTTGTGGATCGATCAGCACCGTGAGCGGCAAGCCGAAGGCGCCGAAGGCGCGCAGGAACGCGCTCTTGCTGTCGATATAGACCGGCAACTCTGCCTTGTGCTCCTTGAGGAATGCTCCCGTCGCGGCGGCGGTGTCGCGTCCAATACTCACGGGAATCACCAGCAAGTCTTCCTTACCAAGCTTCGCTTGCAGGTCTGATAGGGCTGGTAGTTCACGCACGCACGGGCTGCACCACGTGGCCCACAGATTGAGCAGCACATAGCGGCGGCGAAATTCCGCAATGGTGTGCGTTTTGCCCTTGGCATCGACAAACGACACTGACAGAACGGCCTTCGGCGTCTCGTTCGTTTTCAGCTTCGCCAGCGCCCCGGTGTTCGCGCGCGACGCGTCGCCCGGCTGCTGTCCGCAGGCGGAGAGCAGCGAAGCAAGCGTTAGGGCTAGGGCGATGTGAATGTACGGTTTTTTCATCGTTGGCTAGGAAATAGCCGTCTGTGCTGAAATTGACAAACGAGGCGGTGCGGGCGCACATCGGCGCATGAATTCGATCTTGCGACTGATGCTCGCCTTTGCGCTGGCGCTGGCTGTTCCGGCCTGTGGCATCAAAAGCGATCTGCTGATGCCGAACGGCAAGCCCACGCCGAAAAACCAGCGCGATCCCTCGCGTCCGCCGCAGCCGATCGGCCGATGAATTTTTTCGTGTACCGCAGCAGCCGGTTGTTCGCTGAGGATGTCGATATCACAGAGCTGGCAGATGACGCCGGCACCCCATTCTACTGCTACTCGACCGCCGCGCTGGAACGGAACTTCCGTGCGTTTGCATCCGCGTTTTCGGCAGAGACTCTGATTGCGTATTCCGTCAAGGCGAATGGCAATCTGGCCGTTCTGAAGACTCTGGCGAGTCTAGGCGCTGGCGCCGATGTCGTTTCTGGCGGCGAACTTAAGAAGGCGTTGGCCGCTGGGATCCCGGCAAACAGGATTGTCTTCTCGGGCGTTGGAAAGACACCTGCCGAACTAGCACTCGGCGTGCGCGCAGGCATTTTCCAATTCAATGTCGAGGGCGAAGCTGAGCTGCAAACACTGAGCGAGATCGCAAGCAGCGTAAGAGCGGTCGCCTCCGTTGCCATTCGCATCAATCCGGACGTTGATCCACGTACGCATGCGAAAATCTCCACTGGCATTGCTGAGACCAAATTCGGAATCCCTTGGACACGTGCGCGCGAAGTGTATGCGCAAGCAGCATCGCTGCCCGGCGTCGAGATTGTTGGTGTCGACGTGCACATCGGCAGCCAGATCATCGAGCTGGAGCCGTTCGAAAACGCCTTTGCCCGCATCGCCGAACTGATTCGCGCGTTGCGCGAGGACGGACATACCATCGCACGCGCCGATCTCGGCGGCGGAATCGGCGTCGCGTACCGCAGCGAAACAGCCACGCCAGACCTTGCCGCCTACGCGGAATTGGCCACGCGCTTTGCGCGCGAAATAAACGTCTCGCTCATTCTCGAACCGGGACGCGTGATCGCCGCCACTGCGGGCATTCTCGTCGCTCGCGTGATCTACGTGAAGGAGGGAGAGAACAAACGCTTCGCGATCATCGATGCGGGTATGAACGATCTTCTCCGCCCCGCGCTTTACGGCGCGCATCACGAGATTGTTTGCGTCGCGCCGCGCAAGGATGCGCCTATCGAAACTTACGACGTGGTTGGTCCCGTCTGCGAAACCTCGGATATCTTCGGCACCTATCGCCTGCCCAACCTTCAGTCCAGCGATCTCCTGGCCATTTTGGCCACGGGTGCCTATGGCGCGGCCATGGCTTCGGCCTACAATGAGCGCAGCCCCGCGGCCGAAGTGCTGGTAAAGGGCGAAGCGTGGAGTTTTGTGCGCCCCAGAATGAGTGACGATGAACGTCTCGGCCTCGATCGACTCCCGCCCTGGCTTGAATAGGCGCATCGAACGACGCATCGCGTTTGCGCGGGCGGCCATCGTTTGGGAACGGCTGTGGCCAAGGCTGTGGCCGGCTGCGGGCATTCTCGGTGCAGTGATCGCACTGGCATTGTTGGGTGTTTTCGAGCACCTCCCAGTGACGCTGCATGCGCTGGTGCTCATCGTGGCATTCAGCGCGGCTGCTTACTTCCTGTGGACCCGGTTTCAGGATTTCGGTCTCCCAGACTGGATCGACGGCGCGCGCCGGGTGGAACGGGATAGCGCGCTCCCGCACCGGCCCATCACGGAACGCTATGATCGTCTTGCCGCCGGCTACGGCGACGCGCTGGCGGAGACGCTGTGGCACGCGCACGTTCGGGCGTTGCTCGCGCGGCATGACCGATTGCATCCGGCATGGCCACGCGCCTCGCTTGCCAAGCAGGATCCATACTTCCTGCGCTACGCCGTTCTTCTGCTGCTAGTCATTGGTATCGTGGTGGCGCGGACCGATGCGAGCCGCAGATTGGCGGCGGCATTCTCGTTGGGACAGGCCGCATCGATCGTAACACTGGACGCCTGGATCGATCCGCCGGCCTATACCGGCGAAGCGCCCATCTACCTGCCGCGCGGCACAGCGAACAAATCGATTGCCGTGCCCGCCGGCTCAAAGCTGGCGCTGCGCGTACACGGGCGCGCGACCCCGCGACTGACCATCACACCGCGGATCGAGCATTCTCCTGCTTTCACCGGGCAAGGCGAAGACTATGCCGCCAATGGCAAGATCGTGCGCAGCCAAAACGTTAGTGTTGTTGCAGGCGGGCAAGCGCTCAGCTCATGGCACATCCGTGCGATACCGGATGAGCCGCCCTCCGTCGCCTTCGCGCAAGTACCAAGCCGCACCGAACGCGATGCGGTGAAGTTCGCCTTCACCGCCGGTGACGACTACGGCGTCACCTCCGTGCGCGCGGTCATCCGGCCGCTGAATGTAAGGAAGGGTCAACGCACGATCACGGTCGACCTTCCGATTTCAGCGGCAGGGAAGACAATTAGCGACACGGTCTATCGCGATCTCACCGCCGACCCTTATGCGGGACTCGATGTCTCCATCACACTTGAGGCGAAAGATGCCATCGGCAATGTCGGCCGCAGCAAGCCGGTACGCTTCACTTTGCCCGCGCGCATCTTCACAAACGCGCTCGCGCGCGCGCTGGTTGAGCAGCGGCAAAATCTTTCGCTGAACGGCAGCGCGGGCGGCAACAACGCCGCGCTTGCGCTCGATGCGCTTACCATCGCGCCGGATGTGTTCTACCAGACTCAAACCGGCGTCTACGTCGCCATTCGGGCATCGTACTGGGCGCTGAAAACGGCCCGAAGTCCGCAAGAGATCGCGCACGTGCAGGATTTGCTTTGGCAGACGGCGCTGGCGCTGGAACGCGGCGGCCTTTCCTCCGCGGCTGAAGAGTTGCGGCGTCTGCAGCAAATGATTTCCCAGGCACTGGCGCAAGGCGCGCCACAGCCGCTGATCGACTCGCTCTTGCAGCGTTATCAGCAGGCGCTGAACCGGTACCTGCAGAAGCTGGCGCAGAATCCGCCGCCTGCGAATGGGGCACCGCCGCCGAAGGGTGCAAAGGTTCTCAAGCCGGGGGACTTGCAAGCGCTGCTCAAGGCCATCCAGCAGCTGTCGCAAAGCGGCGCGCGCGCGCAGGCGCAACAGCTCCTCGCCATGCTTCAGAGCATGCTGGAAAATCTGCACATGACGGCAGGTCCGGGTGGCGGGCAACAGGGCGACAAGGCGCTGAGCGACGCGCTCAAGGGGCTTGGCGATCTGATGGGCAAGCAGCGCCAGTTGCTCGACAAAACCTTCCGCGAGCAACAAGGCAATCCCGATCCGAAAGACGGCGGCGCAAAGGGTCTCTCGCAGCAGCAGGGTGATCTGCGGCAACAACTCGACAAACTGATGCAGGGGCTGGGGCCTAAGGCCGGCAGCGGCGCAAAGGATCTGGGTGAAGCCGGCAAGCAGATGGGCGACGCGCAAGGCAAGCTCGGCGAGCGCGCGCTCGATAACGCCACCGAGGCCGAGCGCAACGCGCTTGATGCCATGCGCAAAGGTGCGGGTCGTTTGGCGCAACAGCTGATGCAGCAGCAGGGCAGCGGCAAAGAGGGCCAGAACGGCAACGAAGATCCGCTCGGCCGGCAGAATGGCGGCCGCGGTCCCAGCTTCGGCGATCAGACAAAACTGCCCGACAAATCGACACTCGAACGCGCGCGCAACATCCTCAAGGAACTGCGCCGCCGCGCTGAAGAGCGCGGCCGACCGAAGGAAGAACTCGACTACATCGACCGCCTGCTGAAGCAGTTCTAATTCACAGATTCTTCGTCAGCGTCTTCGGGGCGATGGCGCGGTAGCTTTCGCCGATCCATGCTTCGAGAATGTCCAGCGGCGGCTTCTGCTTCGGGCCGAAGCGCGCCGTCACCCAGCCGCTCTTGCCCAAGCCGTAGCCGGTGGTTTCGGTGAACGGATACTCCAGTGCGAATTCGCGCGATTGCGGCAGCTTCACCGAAAGGCTCAGTCCCTCTTCGCTGTGATGCATGAAGAGGAAGGTCTTGCCGCGCACCTTGATGGCGGACTCGCCCCAGGGAAACTCCTCTTTGGTCTCCGGATACGAGAGCGCGACGCCGCGCAGATGCGCAAATGGCGTTTTGTCGACAGGCTTTCGCGGTTTGCTCGTCATGCGTCCGCTCACAACCAGCAGAGCGCCCTTAGCCGCCGGCTTGGGCGAGCTTCATTTCGAGGTGGCGGGCGCCTTCCGGTGGATTTGTCCTGCGTGTTTCAAAGGCCAGCCTTTCACCCGGCTTCAGCCGCGCCGTTGCCGGCGAGAACGTCCACCCGTCGATCTTGCGCCGGCCCGAATCCGTCAGGGTGATCTCGATGCTCGGGACTTCGATCTCCCGAGAGCTGACGTTCACCAGATTGCCCTCGACCGTGAGTACGAGCTTTCCGCTGTCCATATCGCGGCGATAGGCGACGTCGGTGAAGGTCAGCGCGCGCGCGTTCACCGGCACGCCGAGAGCAGCATACACCGTGGAGGATTGCGGCCAGATGCTGGCGATGGTGTCGCGATAGGAAATGCCGCCCCAAATGATCAGCGCCACGACGGCGGCCAGCGCAATCCAGCCGCCCACCAGCAATGTGCGCTCGCGCGCATTGTTCTGCGGCGGAATCTCTGGTTGTGCCTTGGGGGGCGGAGAAGGCGGCGGAGGCGTGAACGCCGCCTGAGGGAACTCCTCAGGCGTGGGTGGTGGCGACTGTGGTTCGGCCGATGGTGGTGGCGGCGGCGGTTCCGGCTGACTAAGGCTGTCCAGCGCCGGCTCTGGCGCAGCGACGGGCCCTTCTTCGAACCACAGATGCCCGCACTTGGCGCAACGCACGTTGCGGCCGCCGGCGGGGAACTTCTCGTCCTCCATCTGGTAGCGGGTTGCGCACTGCGGACAGGTTAGGATCATACGAGGTTACCCAGTTCATAAACAAAATAAACGCAAGTGCTTAAACCGCAAGCATGTTGCGCCTCACCTCTTGTCATTATGGTTACCGCCGATGGTTCGCTTCGAAAATGTGGGGATGCGGTATGGTCCTGGGCCGGAGGTGCTGCGCGACGTCACCTTCACGCTTGAGCCTGGTTCCTTTTCATTCCTCACCGGGCCCTCGGGGGCAGGCAAATCCACCCTGCTGAAGCTGATGTATCTGGCCGAGCCGCCATCGCGCGGGTTGATCACGCTGTTCGGCTACGATCTTGCCACAACGCGGCGCTCTGAGTTCCCGGCGCTGAGGCGCCGCATCGGTGTGGTGTTCCAGGACTTCCGGCTTCTCGATCACCTTTCCGCCTTCGAGAACGTGGCTTTGCCGCTGCGCATCGCTGGGCGCGACGGCACCGAATACCGGCAGGATGTCGAAGAGTTGCTGTCATGGGTCGGGCTGGGCGACCGTCTAAAAGCCAAGCCGCGGACCCTATCCGGCGGCGAACAGCAGCGCATCGCCATCGCCCGTGCTGTCGTCGGCAGGCCTGATGTTCTGCTGGCCGATGAGCCCACCGGTAATGTCGATCCCGACATGGGCAAGCGGCTGATCCGGCTGTTCGAAGAACTGAACAAGCTCGGCACTACCGTGATGATTGCCACGCACGATCGCAGCCTGATCGAAAGCAGCCGCGCGCGTGAGATGCGGCTGGTTGATGGCCGGCTCGTCGAACTGAGGGCTCCGCTTCCATGAACGAGTACGGACGCATCATGCCGCGCGACAAGGGCGCCGCCTCGCTCGATGTGGTGATCGCGGTGATGGCGTTCCTGGCGGCGCTGGCGCTTGGCGCGGCTTTGATTGCGGAACGCGCAGCCGTGAGCTGGCGCACTGGCCTTGCCGGACGCATCACAGTGCAGATCTTGCCGCCGGAAAAATCGCGCGCGAGCGTCGATGAAGAAGTCGGCGCCGCGCTCGAGGTGCTTCGCCACACCTCCGGCATCGCGCACGCCGCGCAACTCTCACAGCAGGAAACGGTCGCGCTGGTGCGCCCATGGCTTGGCGAAGATGCGCTGATCGCAGAACTGCCGCTGCCGCGCATCATCGATGCGAAAGTCACCCCCGGCGAATATGTTGATCTCGACGCCTTGCGCCAGCGCCTGAAAGCGGCGGCGCCCGATTCCGCGATTGACGATCACACGCGTTGGCTGGCGCGCTTGCGGGCGCTGGCCCATGGTGTGTTGTGGTCTGCGTATGGCGTGCTGGTGCTGATCGCGTTTGCGACGGCAGCGACAGTCTCTTTCGCCACGCGTGCCGGACTTGAGGCGCATCGCGAGATCGTCGAGTTGCTGCATCAGATGGGCGCGCACTCAAGTTTCATCGCCCGCGCCTTCGAATGGCACTATTTTCTCGCCGCGCTGATTGCGGGAACGATTGGCGCTGGACTCGCGGCGACGCTCTACGTCGCCGGTACCGGTCTCGAATTTGCCGGTATCGAACCGGTGCCGTTCCTGCCGCCGGTGGGATTGCACCTGACGGAACTGGCGTGGTTTTTGGTGGTACCTGTAGCAGCCAGCTGGATCGCACTGGCCACGGCAAGGCTTTCCGTGATCGGTGCGCTCGCCCGTATATATTGAAGGCTTACGGGGCCGGAACGATTGGAATAGAATCGCGGCGCAGTTCCAGCGTGTGTCCGAAGGGGTAGCTTGGAGGTAGTCAGAAAATCCCTCGCATTCATGGGGCGGATCGTGCTGGTCGCGATCCTGGCCTATGGCCTGGGCTTCATTCTCTTCGCCATGACCCTGCCGCATCGCCCGGCCGGCGTGGCGCAGGCCGACGCCATCGTAACCCTGACCGGCGGCGATGACCGGCTAGATACCGCCGTGCGCCTGCTGGAGCAGGGCAAGGCCAAACGCCTACTGATCACCGGCGTGCATCCCTCGATCACCAAACCGGAGCTGAAGGAAGTCGCGCATGGCGGCGCGCGTTTTGACTGCTGTGCCGATCTCGATTTCGCGGCGGAGGACACGCGCGAGAACGCCGCCGAAGCGGCCGGCTGGATGCGGACGCATCGTTTCCGCAGTCTCATTCTGGTGACGGCGAACTACCATATGCCGCGCAGCCTGTCGGAGTTCCGTGCGGTCATGCCGAAGGTGACGCTGGTGCCCTATCCTGTTGAACCCCAAGGCGCCAACTGGGAACATTGGTGGCGCAATCCGCACACGGTGCGGCTGCTGCAGGCCGAGTACGCGAAGTACCTCGCGAGCCTGGTGCTCGATCGCTTCATTTCCGCCAAGCCCGAACACCGCGCTGCCTGACGCGCGATGGTTGTTTTCCGCTCCGCGATTTTTTTCATCTGGTTCGTGCTTGTGACCGTGATCATCTACGTCGGCGTGTTGCCCGCGCTGCTGCTGCCGCGGCGCGTGATGGTGCACGCCTCGCGGCTGTGGTCGCGCGCTGTGTTCTTCGGTCTCAAATGGATATGCGGGCTGACCTACGAGGTGCGCGGAGCGGTACCGCAAACGCCCGTGCTCATTGCTTCGAAGCACATGAGCATGTGGGATACGATGGGCCTCTATCTCACCGTGTGGGATCCGTGCGCGGTGCTAAAGCACGAGCTCACGCGCATTCCCTTCTACGGCTGGTACATCAAGAAGGCGGGCGTGATTTCCATCGATCGCGGCGGTTATGCGGCGGCACTGCGCAAGATGACCGTTGAAGCGAAGCAGGCGCTCGCCTCTGGCCGTTCCATTGTGATTTTCCCCGAAGGCACGCGGAAGAAACCGGGCGCGCCGCCAGACTACAAACCGGGCGTCGCTGGCCTCTATAGCATGTTGGACGTGCCGTGCGTGCCGGTGGCGCTGAATTCTGGCCTGTTCTGGACGGGGCCGATGGGCTTTATCAAGAAACCGGGACGCGTCGTGCTCGAATTCCTAGAACCCATCCTCCCCGGCCTGAAGCGCAACGCCTTCATGCAGATACTGCAAGAGCGGATTGAGGCCGCGACCGACCGTCTGGTCGCACAAGGACGACAGTCGCTAGAGAGTGGCTAGACGTTTTGTTTGAAATTCCGGCGTAGCAGCCTCATTGCCTGCCCGCAGTCCGAGCCCGTCGTCGCGGCTATCAGGCCTTCCGCCATTTGCCACTATGGATGTCGAATTTGACCTTGCCGTCGGCACGCATGCGGAGCAGCAGTTCCTGCAGGGCATCCGTGTTCTTGTTGCCGGGATCAAGCCGCATCTGGAGCGGATAGATGGCGCGAGGTTTGTCCAAGGCTGCCAGCACTTCCTCTTCCTTTATCATCGCCATGTTCTCTTTTCCCCAGCTGCTGCTCTACGAATCTAATGCGCTGTATGGCGCACGACAAATCAAGCCACAATGTCTCGTTAGCCCGTGCCTTCGCATCTGCGTAGTGCCCCTCCACCCGCATCGCTTCACAGCCGTTTCTTGATGTCGGTGGCGATATTTTCCGGTTTATCCGAGGTGTCGTAGACGGCGGCGAATTTGCCGTCCGGCGCCATGAGACAAATCACGCTGGAATGATCGATGGAATAACCGCCGCCGGGAACCGGTCGCTTCACGCGATAGACGCGATACTCTTTCGCCACGGAAGCGATCTGCTGTTCCGAACCCGTTAGGCCGATAAAGCGCCGATTGAACGACGCGAGATACAACTTCAGAATCTTTGGCGTGTCGTGAGCGGGATCCAGCGAAATAAAAATCGGCACCACCCGGTTCGCGCTGCCGCCAAGTTGCTTCAGCACTTCATCCATAAGCACCAGCGTTGTCGGACACACGTCCGGGCAATTGGAGTAGCCGAAATAGACCCACATCCAGCGGCCGCGGAAATCCGCGTCGGTCCTTGTCTCGCCGTTCTGATCGATCAGCCGGAACGGCCCGCCCACTGTCGCCGTGCCGACCGTTACCGGCTGGCCGCGCGAGACATCTGCTGCATGCCACAGGCCGCCTGCTGCGAAGCAGGCGAGCGCAAACACATACGGGACCAGCGCCTCAGGTGTGCGAAGCATGCGCGATTGATAGACTGGCGGCAGGCTCTGAGAGAAGCGCCCGAATGATCCCGGCATGAACGAACGAGCTTTGCCAGATCTGGAGATAAAGCCGCGCCGCTGGTGGCGGGTGTGGCCCCGGCTGACCGCTGAGTTGTCCCCCACCGCGCGCGGCCGGGTGCGCCTGCGCACGCTCAGCAATCTGCGCTGGATGGCTGTGGCCGGTCAGTCCGTGGCGCTGTTCATCACCTATTTTGCGCTTGGCTACCCGCTGCCCTTGTTCGGCTGCGTGATGGCGGTCGGCACCAGCGCTGCCCTCAATCTCGGCCTTGCCGTGCGCTATCCGGCAGCGCACCGCCTGACCAACGGCGAAGCCACAGCCTACCTCGCCTATGACGTGATGCAGTTGGCGGCTCTGCTGTACTTCACGGGCGGCATCAACAATCCATTCGCGCTGATGTTCATTGCCCCGGTGGTGATCGGCGCCGCCACGTTGAACTTCGGCAACACGCTGGTGCTGGCCTCGCTGGCCCTGGCGGCCATCGGTGTCATCGCCGTCGTCCATCAGCCATTGCCGTGGGCGCCCGGTGAGCCGCTGAATCTCCCGCCGCTCTATCAGGTAGGCATCTGGGCCTCATTGGTCATCGGTATCGGCTTCACCTCGATCTATGCCTGGCGTATCGCCAGCGAAGCGGCGCGCATGTCGGCCGGCCTTGCGGCGACGCAGCTGGCGCTCGCCCGCGAGCACCGCATGGCGTCCATTGGGGCGCTTGCAACCGCCGCGGCGCATGAGCTGGGAACGCCGCTCGGCACCATTGCGGTGGTGTCGAGGGAGCTGGAGCGGGCGCTGCCGCCCGGATCGCCGGAAGCCGAAGACGCGAAACTCTTGCGCGCAGAAGCCGAGCGCTGCCGCGGTATCCTCACCCAACTGGCACGGCCGGAAGAAAGCGTCATCGGCGCGCTGGAACGGCTGCCGCTCGGCGCGCTCCTTGACGATCTCGCCTCTGCCTATCGCGGCGGTGAAGTGAGCATCGGCATCGACATCCCCCAGGCCACCGCGAAGCACCCAGAGCCCAAGGTCTGGCGAGCGCCTGCTCTGCTGCACGGGCTCGGCAACGTCATCGCCAACGCCGCCGACTTTGCCCAAGCCAATGTCCGCGTGCGCGCGGAGTGGGACGCGAAGGAACTGCGCGTGTCTGTCGAGGATGACGGCCCCGGCTTTGCGGCCGACATCCTGGAGCGAATCGGCGAGCCTTATGTGACTTCGCGCCCGGGCAGCTACGCCGTGGCGGAAACCGAGCTAGAACCCGCGACGAGCTTCGCAGGGCAACAGGGCATGGGTCTTGGCTTCTTTATCGCCAAAACGCTCATCGAGCAGACCCGCGGCAGCCTGAAGGCCACCAATCTCGAACGTGGCGGCGCCCAGGTGAGTGCCCGCTGGCCACGCGGCGCCATCGATGGAGAGGCGCCGCCCGGCACAGCGGCAGCGTTGTAGGCGTAAGGGCACTATATCTTGTCTGGCCTCACGGAAATCTGTACGCCCAAGGCCAAGGAATCCGGCATGTCGAAAAGCGCAACCGAGGAGCGCACGCTTCTCATCGTTGAAGATGATCGTCCCTTTCGGGAGCGGCTCGCCCGCGCCATGGAGGCGCGCGGCTTTACTGTGGCCATCGCTGAAACGGTGGCGCAGGGCAATGAGCAGGCAAAGGACTCAGCGCCGGCCTTTGCGGTGGTCGATCTCAAGCTGGAGGACGGCAATGGCCTGGACGTGGTCGAGACCCTGCACAAAATGCGGCCAGACGCGCGCGTGGTGGTGCTGACCGGGTTCGGCAACATCGCCACGGCCGTTGCGGCGGTGAAGTACGGCGCCATCGATTATCTGCCGAAACCTGCCGATGCGGACGACATTCTGGCCGCGTTGATGGCCACTCCCGGCAACAAGCCCAAGCCGCCTGAAAATCCCATGTCGGCCGATCGCGTGCGCTGGGAGCACATCCAGCGTGTGTACGAGTTGTGCGGCCACAACGTTTCGGAGACCGCGCGGCGCCTCAACATGCATCGCCGCACCCTGCAGCGTATTCTGGCGAAGCGCAGCCCGCGGTAGCCGCGCTTGGCTGTCCGCAAACTCGGATCGCGCAATTTCCGCTGGCTTGCGCTGAAGGCAGCCACGCGTCTCCTGCCCTCGCTGAAGCAACACTATCTACTTTACGAAAATGTCTTGCCGTTGCTGGAGGCGAGTGATGTTCAGCTAATCACTGAGCAGCAGCCGCTGAACCTCGCGCCCGAAGAAGCGGAATACGCAAACCGCTTCGATCCGCCGCTACCAGACGTGGTGGAACGTTCGATTGCGCTTGTCCGCCTGCAGAATGCGACAGTACTGGGCAGCACGGGTGCGGTGATCGACGAGCAGCGCGGCGTTCTCTACCAGTCGCGCTACACCGCTGACCGTTACGGCGCGGGCGCCAGCTATCACGATTTCATAGATCTTCCATCCTCCCGGGTCGACAAACCAGACGCGAATTATTTCAGCATGGTCGGTGAGTATCGCGGCCATCGCCACTTCTTCCACTTCCTCTTCGATCGCCTGCCGCGCATCTTCTATCTGCTGTCGCGCTTCAATGCCGGCGACAAACCGTTCGTGATTCTCACCAACGAAGATCCACCGGGCTTCCAGCGCGACATCTATCGCTTCCTTGCCGCCCGGCATCCGAACCTCACCTTCGCCGCGGTGCCGGAGCGTGAACGCTGGCGGTTGCCCGCGGTTCACATGATCGATGATATGCAGCCGGTGCGCCGCACGTTTCTGCCGCCGGATGCGGTCACGTTTTTGCGCAATCTGGTGATTGACGGTTACGGCCTTCCGCCGGCCGCGCCGCATCGCCGCCTTTACATCAACCGCAGCGATGCCCGGAAACGTAGCATCCGCAACGAGGCCGAGATATGGCCAAGCTTCGAGCGGCGCGGCTTCGAGAGCATTGCGGCAGGCAAGTTGCCTTTCCGGGATCAGGTCTCTCTATTTGCAGAAGCCGAGTTGATTGCAGGTCCGCACGGCGCCGGATTCTCAAATCTCCTGTTCGCGCCGCACAGCGCCAAGGTGCTGGAGATCAGCAATGTGGAGCGGGCGAAGTCTGTCTACTTCTTGCTCACCAAGGCAATGGGGCAGCAGTACTTGCCGGTGATCGGCGGCCGAGGCGACCGCAACGAATGGTTCGATGTCGATCCAGCCACGATTGAGCAGGCGCTGCAAAAACTCTGATCGTTAAGAAACAAGGGTGTCATTCCGGCCAAGCGGTGCGTCTGAACCGCGCGAGCCGGGACCGACCGCGGCTCCATCCCGGCTAGGTCCCGGATCGCTCGCTATGCTCGCGACCGGGATGACAACCGTGGAACGCTCACCATTGTTAAGTAGGTACCTCCTTCTGCAGCCGTTTCGGGGCGATTTTCTTCCAGCGGCGCTCCAGCATCGCGTGCAAAGTTTGAGCATCGAGATGTTCGATTCGCGCCAGCACGGTTGGATAATTCTTGTAGTGCGGCGTAATGTGAAACAGCTTCGGTTCCGCTTCCAGCAGCATGTCGCGCTCGTCCATCGAGCTCACGACCAGCACCAGCGAATTGTCTTCGCTGCGGAGCCGGGTGAAAAACTTCTTCTCGATCTTGTAGGAGGGATAACCGTAGGAGGTGCTTTCATTCGTGCCGGGAAACGACAGCACGATCTTTTTCACCTGTGCCTTTGTGAGCGCCATCTATTTCACAAACACAGTTGCACCACGCGGATCGCTCGTCAGCTCGATGACCGATGCCAGCCGTTCGGCCGCGCATTTCGCAAATTTCAACGTCACGGCCTTCCGCCTGCTTGGATGCAGTTGCCACACCGGCGATTGCCGCACGATGGCGCCGCCGTAACGGTCCGCCACGATCAGGCCTGTACCCACCGGGACGACTTCATCAGGAAAATCGGGCGGAATGGCGAAATAGAAATGGTCGCAGAATTCCAGATACTCCGGCCATTTGGTGTCGCACTTGAGATCCGAAATCGCGACCTTGATCTCTACACCCAGCATGCAGCCGTCTGCACCGAGCGCGGCCACATCCAGCCTACGCCGGTTCGCCAAAGTGAATTCCAGGATCGGGCTGTAGCCCTCCTGAATCAGCAGGCGGCTTGCACCGCGCGCAACATCCGATGCCGTGATCCCATTCATTCACCCATTGGAACATTTCGGCAACAAGGGATCAAGACGGGCTGCCCGCAGAGGAACTGCTCAGTTGCGCGCGTGTTGCGAAACAGACGGCGAGGATGTCATGGACCGCAACCCGCGGATCGAACCAGTTATCGAGCGGCAGGCCTATTCCGGCGAGGCCAGCGAGCGTCGGCTGGCGCAGGTCCTTGAGCGCAACATTCGCGCCTTGCAGCGACGGCATGAAGCAGGCGAACAGCGCGCCACCATGGAAGAACGGCTCGCCCGCGCCATCACCGATTTCAGCGGCAGCATGCTTTTCGTCTATTTGCACCTTGCAGCTTACAGTTTGTGGATCGTTGCAAATCTCAAATTGATTCCGTGGGTTCCGGCTTGGGACCCGACCTTTGTGGTCCTTGCCATGATCGCTTCGGTCGAGGCGATGTTCCTCTCCACCTTCGTATTGATCACCCAGAACCGAATGGCTGCCACAGCGGAGCGGCGCGCAGAACTCGATCTGCAGGTCAACCTGCTTGCGGAGCATGAAGTGACCAAGCTGATCCGCCTCGTCTCCGCCATTGCCGCAAAGCTTAACTTGGACGTTGCGCAGGAAGCCGGGCCGGGAATCGAGGAACTGAAGCACGACATCGCGCCGGAAGCGGTGCTGGACGAGATCGAGCAGGTCAGCTGATCAGTGGCCGAAGAGGCTGTTTAGAATCTCGTCAAAGGTGCTGGGCTTGTTGTCCGATCGCCCGGCTGCCGCAGCGGCTTCCGGGGCAACAGGCGCGGCTGCAGAGGCAACCGTTGCAACAGGCGTGGGCGGTGGTGGTGCCAGTTTGATGGAGGTGAGCGGCTCTACAGGCTTGCCGCGCTCTGCATCTTCCATAAAGGCCTTGAACATACGAGACGGCAATGTGCCGCCGGTGGCATGCACCATCGGAGTATTGTTGTCGTTGCCGATCCACACGCCGCAGACGTAATCGCTCGTGAAGCCAACAAACCACGCGTCGCGGAAATCCTGCGTGGTGCCGGTCTTGCCGGCGCTCGGCCGCTCATCCAGGCGCGCCGCTTTGCCGGTACCGGAGGTGACGGTCGCCACCATCAGTTCGGTCATTTCGGCCGCGTGTTCCGCGCTGATCACCCGGCCGATTTCGGCGCTCTTGCGCCGGTAGAGCACGCGGCCGGAGCGGGTGCGGATTTCCCGGATCGCGTATGGCATGACGCCATAGCCGCCGTTCGCAAACGGTGTGTACGCCGCAGTCAGTTCGAGCGGTGTCACGGTCGAGGAGCCAAGCGCGATGGACGGTACCGCCATCAATTCCGATGTGATGCCGAGCCGGTGCGCAGTTTTCACCACCGCGCGCGGGCCCGATTCGACGGCGAGCTGCGACGCGACGGAGTTCGAGGACTTGGCGAAGGCGCGCGTGAGCGTTATCTGGCCTTCATACCGGCCTTCGTAATTGCCGGGATGCCATTTGCCGAAATGCACGGGCGAGTCGTTTACGCTGTCTTGCAGGTGATGCCCGTGCTGCAGTGCCGTGAGATAGACAAACGGTTTGAAGGCCGAGCCCGGCTGCCGCATGGCATCCGTCGCGCGATTGTAAGGGCTCAGTCCGTATGAACGACCCCCAACCATCGCGCGCACAGCGCCATCCGGTGAAAGCGCTACCAGGGCCCCTTCATGCGCCTTCAGTTTACGGCCCTCGCCCCTAAGACCTTCATCCACAGCGCGTTCGGCTTTCGCCTGCAACCGGAGATCGAAGGTGGTTTCCACCACGAGCGGTTCTTCGATCTCCCCAACGTAACCGGGAATCTTGCTCACCACCCAATCGGCGAAATAGCCGGAGTTCGGCGTGCCGGTGGCGCGCACAACATGGGGCGGCGTGACGGCAGCCGTCTTCCAGGCTTTGCGGCTGATGAAACCTGCGTTCTCCATGGCGCGCAGCACGACTTGCGCGCGCGCGTCCGCAGCTTCCGGATCGGCCAGCGAATTGTATTTCGCCGGCGCCTTCACCGAGCCCTGATTTTCTCCGGCACGTTCCGGAGATTGACGCGAATCCGCGTCCACGTCGACGATCGCCCGCGCATCGAATCGACGAGCACGTCGTCGACGGCAAGATGTTTCGCGGCAGCGCGGTGTTTCTTTTTCCACCGCTCGAATCCGGCGAGTGCTGCTTCCTTGTCAGGTGAATTGGCGACGGTGATAAGCGGCATCTTCGATCGCGGCGACTTAGCCGTTGATCGCTTTGCTGCTTTTGGCTCTTTGGCTTCCCCGTCCGGTTTCGCGCGTTTCGCTCTCGACGGAGCGACCCGCATCCCCTCGCCCCCCATTTTTCTGAAATGCGGCGGCCACGGCGCATCGCCGAGTCCGGCCGCTTCATCGCGATCGGCGAGCTCCAGCAGCTTTTCAAGTGAGCCCGCGAAATCATCCATGCCCTCGTTCGGATCGCCGATCTCGGTGAAGCGCTTCGGCACCGTCAGCACGGTGAAGTCTTCCGGATCACAGTCAGGAACTTCCTCCCAGCGCAAAGGCGTGGAGACACGGGCATCGGGCAGTGGACGAATCGAATAAGCCGAACACGTTGTGCGATCCTTGGCGTTCTGGTTGTAGTCGAGGAACACACCGTGTCGCTCCTCCTTCCACCACTTTGAGGTCGCGAGCTTCGGCAGCCTTCGCTCGATCTCGCGCGAGAACGCCAGCGCCGCGCGCCGCACTTCGGTGAACGACCACTTCTGCTGGATGCGTGCATTCACGTGCATCCCGCGCGAGCCGCTGGTCTTGGCGAATCCGCGCAGGCCCATTTCATCCATCAGATTTTTCGCTTCCGTCGCTACTGTCCGCACCTGATCCCACTTCACGCCGGGAATCGGATCGAGATCGATTCGCAATTCATCCGGATGGTCTAGATCATTGGTGCGCACCGGGTGCGGATGCAGCTCGATGCAGCCGAGGTTCACGATCCAGGCAAGGCCGGCTGCATCGTCAACGACTACTTCGTCGGCGGTGCGACCCGAAGGAAACGAGAGAGTCACAGTCCGCAACCACTCCGGCTTGTTGTCGGGCGCGCGCTTCTGATAAAACGGCGGTGCTTCGGCGCCGTTCACGAATCGCTTCAGCATGTTCGGCCGATCACGTGCTCCACGCACCGCGCCATCGGCGACCGACAGGTAGTACTGGACTACCTGCAGCTTGGTGAGCTTGACGTCGCGCGAGAAGTACAGCTTGTCCGGATTGGTGACCTGGACTTCATGTCCGTCAAGCTTCAGAACTTCCGCCGCCTGCTTCTTGGCCATTGTCGCAATTTGCTCGTAAGATTGACTCGATGAAACCGGACGCGCCAAACAGCAATTCTGTGATCGACAGCCCGGTCGTGCAGTCATACGGCCCGCCGAGTACGTCGGCTGTCGGCACTGCCCACAGCTCCGAGAGCGGGCGCAGTTACATCCTGAATCGACTGATTGGGAAAGGTGGCTTCGGCGAAGTCTACCTCGCCACACCCACTCCGCAGCATGGATTACCGGCGCAGGTCTGCGTCAAAATCACCGAGCGCCTGCCAGCCTGGCTGCGCGAGGCGTATTTCGCCGATCTGTTGTATCGCGAGAAACGCGCGCTGAAAGTCTATGACCGGTTCGTCGAGGTCGTTGACGCCCGCACCCGCTACTGCATGGTGATCGAGTACGCCGTTCACGGCGATCTCGGTGTCTGGCTGGGGGAGAAGGGCGCACAGTCTGAGCGTTTCGTCCGACGTGAGATTGCAGCCATTCTCAGCGCGCTCGACGCCCTCCATCGCGGACAGGCGCTGCACCGCGATCTCACTCCATTCAATGTCTTCGTGTGCGAAGACGAGCAGCTCAAACTCGGCGACTTCGGCATCGCGACACACCAAATGAGCCATCGCGGAGTCACTGCTGACGCTTTCAATCCGTTCAACGCACCGTCGGAGATCGCGTGGGGCAGAGTGCGCCGCTGGCAGCAGCGCGACGACATCTATCAGGTAGGATTGATCGCGGCGATGCTATTGCGCGGCGACATCAGCAATCCGATGAGCAGTCGCGATGTGCGACGCCTCCCCTGCAGCGATCATCTCAAAGAGGTCATCTATCGCTGCCTTGGCGCGCGCGGTAAACGCTATGAAGCCGCGCGGGAACTGATTACTGCTCTGCGTCACCGTCCGAAGCAGCAATCGTTCGGCCGGATCGACAGTCTCGAGGGCAAGCGCATTTCGTTTACAGGGTTCCTGTCGCGTCCGCGCAGCGAAGCAATCGCGGCAGCGAAGAAGGCGGGCGCGATTGTTGTATCCAAACCGGGACCGTCGTCCGACGTTCTGGTACGCGGCCGCACCAACGCACTTCAGATTGCCGGAGAAGTTGGCGGTGTCAAATTGCTGGAGATTCGCCGCCTCGCCGCACAGGGACGCCCAGTGCGAGTGATCGGAGAGAAACAGTTCTGGAGCCTTGTTGAGAAAGCGTCACCACGAAAACCCAAGCGACGCACAACAGCATCTCGTCGCACGTAACCGTTTGGAGGTAAGATTGTCCGCATGAAACCCAACGAGCTTACGATACGCGGCCTGATACTCGGCGCGCTTATCACAACGGTCTTCACTGCAGCCAACGTCTACCTCGGTTTGAAGGTAGGCCTCACCTTCGCCTCATCGATACCGGCTGCCGTGATATCGATGGCGATCCTCAGCGCGGTGAAGGACTCGACGATCCTCGAGAACAACATCGTGCAAACCGTCGCGTCGGCGGCGGGCACGCTCTCGGCGATCATCTTCGTTCTTCCCGGCTTGGTGATCATCGGTTGGTGGACAGGATTCCCGTTCTGGGAATCCTTTTTTATCTGCCTGAGCGGCGGTGTGCTCGGCGTGCTGTTCACGATTCCGCTGCGACGCGCGCTCGTCACTACTTCGGATCTCCCTTATCCCGAAGGAGTCGCCGCGGCTGAAGTTCTGATCGTCGGCGCCGGCACGCGCGGCGAGACGAAAGACGAGACTGGTGAAGCTCGCGAAGGATTGGTCGCTGTCATCCTGGGCTCCATTGCCTCCGCTGGTTTCGCCATTGTCACGGCGACACGCGTTGCTGCCGCGGAGCTGAATGGATTCACTCGCGTGGGATCCGGATCGACAGGCTGGAATCTCGGCTGGTCGCTGGCGTTGCTCGGCGCCGGGCACCTCGTCGGTCTTTCGGTCGGCATGGCGATGCTGGTCGGTCAGATCATCTCGTGGGTCATCGCAGTTCCGATTCTTACTGCGATGCAGCCAGCAACGGTCGGACAGACTCTCGACGCGCACACCCTCGCGATCTGGCGCACCCAGGTTCGATTCATAGGCGCGGGCGTGATCGCGGTCGCAGCCATTTACTCGCTTGGCCGGCTCGCACGTCCGGTATTTGGCGGACTGGTGAGCACACTTCGCGCATCTCGCGCGGAGGCGACCGCAGATGACCGCGATCGGGACATTCCTGCTTCGTGGATCTATATCCTCACCGCCGCCTGCCTGATCATTGCTGCGTGGCTCGCCTACACGTTCGCCAAATCGACGGTACTCGCGCCTGATGCACTGAAGCTGACTCTGATCTCCGTTCCGTTCGTGCTGATCATCGGCTTCATCATCGCCGGCGTCTGCGGATACATGGCCGGTCTCATCGGCGCATCGAACAGTCCGATTTCGGGGGTCGGGATTCTCTCGATCGTCGTCTGCGCATCGGTTTTCGCGCTTGCGGTCACACCGACGGCGCAAACGAGCCAGGCACTCGTTGCGGTCGCGCTATTCGTGACGGCAATCGTGTTTGCGTGCGCCACTATTTCGAACGACAACCTTCAGGATCTGAAAACCGGTCAGCTTGTTGGCGCATCACCGATGCGTCAGCAGATCGCGCTCATCGTCGGCGTCGCGGCCGGCGCTTCCGTCATTCCATGGGTGCTGAACCTGCTCGCGCGCGCGTATGGGTTCGCCGGCGCGCCGAACGTCAATGTCATCGCCGCGAATCCACTACCAGCTCCGCAAGCGACGTTGATATCTGCGCTCGCGCAGGGTGTCATCGGCGGTAAGCTCGAATGGAAGATGCTCGGCATTGGCGCCCTCGTAGGCGTCGGCATCGTCATTCTAGATGAGGTTCTTCGCCTGCTGAAGAAGTTGCGCATTCCACCCCTTGCGGTCGGCATCGGCATCTACCTGCCGATGTCGGCAACCTTCGCAGTCATCGTCGGTGCCATCCTCGCGCATTGGTACGATGGAAGAGTGAAAAACACGCCGAATCCGGAACGCGCAGAACGTCTGGGAATTCTCGTCGCCTCAGGACTGATCGTCGGCGAGAGTATTTGGGGCGTCATCAACGCCGGCCTCATCGTCGGTTTCTCAAACGAAGCTCCGATCGCACTGGTACCAGCGGACTTCAGGTTGGCGTCATGGCTTGGAGTGATCGGCTTCGTCGGTGTGATCATCTGGCTCTACAGTTGGATGCTGAGAAAGGCGCGAACGGCCCCAGCGGCGGCGCCCGTACGATGAAGCTGCGGCAACTCGCGTTGGCGCTGTCGCTGAGCGCCTGCGCCGGAACTCTCGCTCACGCGCAAAGCGACGCGGCCGCCGGCGCCCGCGAGGATTCCTCCGTGCGCGCCGTGGTTCAACGCTATCTCCATGGCCTCAAATTCAACGACACCGTCAGCCTTCACGAGGCGTTCTGGCCAGAGGCGAGACTGTTTGCGATTCGCCCCAACGGTCAGATCAACGAGCTGACCCAGGCGAAATGGTACGCGATGTTCGCGTCGAACGCCGGCAAAGAGGAGCAAGGTGACCTGCGTATTGCCGGCGTCGACATCACGGGCAATGCAGCAGCGGTGAAAGTCGTCGAGGATTATCCGGGCTCGCGGTACACTGACTATCTCAATCTTCTTCGCATCAGTGGCCGGTGGTGGATCGTCAACAAGATCTACACGATGGAGCGGCGCTGAAGGCGAAGGAGGTCTACCAGCTCCTCGATCGACGCCTGCGTCCACTACTCGCTGAACGCGATTTCAAGAAACAGAAACGGTCGCGCTTAACGTTTCAGCGCGTAGTCGCGAACAAATATCAGAGCGTTTGGTTCCAGACCGACAGCTACGGCTGGGACACATACGCCGGCGGCGAGTTTTTCGTCAACTTCACGGTGTCGGAATCCGCAGATGTCGAGGCCGGGGCACGCCGTGACGAGCGCTTGAATTTTTTTCTGACGGACGCTGAGCTCGAGCGAGCACGGACGTATCGGGACGAGATAGTGGAGAGAATTCCGAAACCGCCCGAGTCTTACTTCATCGATCTCGAGGCGGGTTTCGCCCGGTCTGTCGGACCCGAATCAGCGAGAAGACTGATCGAAACAGTGCGCCAACGGTTCGAGCCTCAGCCATTCCCCAATCGTCGTAACCAGGATATCAGACTTCGCTATTGGCAGCCGGAGGATGTGGATGGCTGGGGGAGTTTCATCGCTCCCGTGCTACCGCGAGCTATCGAGCAAATGCAGACGTGGAAGCTGCCGCCTTTTCCTGCGAAGCCGCGTTAGATCAGCGGGCGAGGCTAAAGCGAATGAGTCGGCAACAGCAGCTCTGACGGCAGCGGCGCTACCGCGCCCGCCTGTGAGCAGATGAACGATGCGACCGCATTCGCGTGCTGATTGATCTCGCCAAGCGGTACGCCGTGCAGGCAATCCATCACCAAAGTGGCGGTGAAAGCATCGCCGGCCCCAACGGTATCAACCACTTTGGTCGGCAATGCGGGGCACCGCGATTCCTGATCCGGTGTCATCAGCAACGCGCCATCCGATCCGCACGTGAGCGCCGCGATCCACAGTTCATAACGCTCGACCAGGCCCCGTAGCATCCCCCGAGCGTTCACGCCGATCACCCCACAAAGACGAGCGACGATCGGCAGCTCTTCTTCGTTGAGCTTTACTGCTGTTGCCAGCTTCAGCGAGGCGTCGAGCATCTCCGCGTCATAGAAGTTCTGGCGAAGATTCACGTCGAACATTCGTAGCGTACCGGCTGGCGTCTTCTCGATGAATCGACGAATGGTGTCACGGGAATCAGCCGAGCGCTGCGCGAGAGTTCCGAAACAAACCGCGTCCGCCTGGCGAGCGATCGACTCGACGGGCTCGCTCCAGCGCAAATGATCCCACGCTGAGTCCCTGGCGAACTCGTAGTTCGGCCGTCCGGTCCGGTCGAGCGTCACAGTGACCTGGCCAGTCGAATGGTCGCGATCGCGCGCCACGCAGTTGGAGTCGACCAGGTGGCGACCCAGCGTCTCGACTGCCTTGTCACCCAATTCGTCGACGCCGACGGCGCTGACCAAAACCGCGTCGGCACCGAGAGCAGCGGCGTGGCACGCGAAGTTGGCCGGCGCGCCGCCGAAGCGCGCGGCGTCAGGATAAACGTCCCACAGCACTTCCCCAATCGCGGCGAGTGCCGGTCGGACTCTCACGCCGCGACGCCCAGCTGTCTCTGGATCTCTTCGAGCGGGACGCCCTTCGTCTCGGGCACCATCGTGCGCACCCAAATCAGCTGCAGCACCATCATCACGCAGAAGAACGTGAAGATGTAGCCAGGCGCGAACACGCTGACCGCCGCAGGAAAGACCGTTGTCAACAGAGCGGCAAAAATCCAGTGAGTCGCGCTGCCGAGTGACTGACCCGCGGCGCGGTAGCGATTGGGGAAGATCTCGGAAATCAGAACCCAAATCACCGTGCCCTGCCCGACCGCGTGCGCGGCGATGAACGCGAAAATGCAGGCCGGTACAATCGCATAGTGGTGCGTGAAGAACGCCCACGCGCAGAGGCCGAGCGATGCGATGTAGCCGAAGGATCCTATCGTGAGCAGAGTGCGACGGCCAAGTCGGTCGATCAGCCACAGTCCGACGAACGTGAAAATGAGATTGGTGATACCGATGCCGACCGACTGCAGCAGCGCCGCCTGTGCGCCGAGTCCGGTCATCTCGAAGATGCGGGGCGCGAAATAGAGAATCGCGTTGATGCCCGACATCTGATTAAAGAATGCGACGAGAAATGCCAGCATGATCGGCACACGCAGTTGCCACGACCAGAACCCCCGCGAGCTGGTCTGCTGCATCGAGGCGGCAAGAATTTCCTGGACTTTCCGATCCAGTTCCCCCTCGCTCGCATTCGGTTCGGCTGCTCTCAACACGTTTAGTGCTTTGTCGCGTTCACCCTTTCGAGTCAGCAGCCAGCGCGGGCTTTCCGGAATCGCCAGACACATCAGCGTGTAGATGACCGACGGAATGGCGGCAACGCCTAGCATCCAGCGCCACGCATTGTCACCGATGCTTGCCAGCAGCGCGTTCGACAGAAACGCGACGACGATACCGAACACGATGTTGAACTGGAACATCCCAGCGAGTCGTCCACGATAGGCTGGCGGCGCGATCTCAGAGATGTACATCGGCGCGACGACCGTCGACACACCGATGCCAACGCCGCCAAGGAATCGCGCGAGGATGAATATCTCCACGTTCCACGCGATCGCAGAACCGAGCGCTGAGACGATGTAAAGGAGTCCAACCCAAAGGAGAGTGGGCCTCCGGCCAAACCGATCGGCCGGAAATCCGCCGGTGACCGATCCTAGAACGGTCCCATAAAGCGCGGCGCCAAGTGCTACCCCATGAATCGCCGGCGACAGCGACCAGAGTGCCTGAATCCGCTGCTCGGCGCCGGAGATGACCACGGTGTCGAAGCCAAACAGGAACCCGGCCAGCGCCGATGTAATCGACCAGAAGAAAAGCCGCTTGCTCATTGCGGCTACATCGTCGCGTTTGTCGGCTAACGCGTCAAGCACACATACTAAGCTCGGAGCCGCGAGCCGAAAGCCGCAGGCCGTCGGCCAGTCGTTTTCAGTTCGCCTTTTTCTTTTTCTTTAGCAACTCCCTCATCCGAGCAAGCTCCTTCTCCGGTATCCGCTTCTGCTCCATCAGATGCGCAAGCAGCTTGATCGGGGACCCCCCATAGACCTTCTCCAGCACTCGTCTGAGCACCGTCTCGCCCGCTTTCTCGGCCTGAATCACCGGGAAGTACACGTGCGTCTTCCCCTCGCCACGGCGATGCGAGACGTAGCCTTTGAGCTCCAGCGTCCGAATCATGCTCGAGATGCTCGTGTACGAGAGATCCGGATCGATCTCGTCGCGGACCTCGGTGACCGTTGCTTCGCCGCGCTCCCAAAGCACGCCCATGATGTCGAGCTCACGCTGCGTTAAATGGAGATCGGTCATTACCTGCCGGCGGTTCCTGTCAACGCCAGTTGGTGGGACGTGTTGCAGTTTGGTCCGAGTATCGGGTGCGGCATCCAGACAACAATAAGCAGTATCGCGATCGTCAGCACCGGCAGCAGAAATTTCTGAGCACGACGGAGCGGCGTCGGTGATACGAGTGCCCGCAACCTGCGCTCGAGCGATCCGCCTCCGCCGAGGAACGCCGGCTGGAGTCGGGGCGCTCTGCTCGCCGCGGTAGCGACGGTGAGCAGCAACTCGCCGTAGGCCGGGGCATCTCCGAGCGCGTCGACGACACGATTGTCGCAATCCAGCTCCACCGCCAGCGATAGCCGCCGCAGGTGCCACCACATCGCCAGATTCCACGGCATCAACAGCAGCGGCAGCGATGCGAAGAGCAGCAGATGAACGTCGTGCGCGCGACGGTGCTCTTCCTCGTGGCGGAGCACATAGCGCCGCTGCATACCAGGGAGCGCCAGAACCCAGCGCGGCACCAGGACCCGCGAGCGCATCAGGCCGACCGTCGCCGGACCGAGCTGGTCGGTGACGACGACGGACACACCGTCAACGACCGGCGCTTTCCGCGTTCCACTCCGCCGGCGCGACATCGCAACCAGGAAGGCCACTCGCAGTGCATTGGCGACGCCCCAAACCAGGAGCACCAGCGAAATTGTCCACCACACGCGATTGATCGCCGAGTCGATCGAGCCGGTACGCGCCCACCAATTCCGGAAATCGGCGGTGATCGACAAGTCGGCTCCGACGGCACCATCTGTCACGACCCAGTTGTGGTGCATCCGATAGAAGCCGGGCACGAACATCGACGTGGGAATGATCAGACACCAAAGCCAGCGCCTCGGCGCGGTCGTCGGTAGCAGCCTCTCGATGGAAACGCCGGCGAGCCCCAAAAGGGCGCCAACCGCATTGACGTAGAGGATGCAGAGCATGGGTTTCCTACGGACCCGAGCGGGTCCCGGTTTCCGCCAGCCGCTGCGGTTGTTGTTCGGCCCGAACTGCCAACCTGCAGGCCGATCCGGCGATGATCTGAAACCAGGCCGGGCATTCCCCCGTTGGGGATAACTGAAAACTTAGTTATTCTCTTCCACCCGGAGACCGCTATGACCAGCTCGGACCCGTACTCACCGCAAACGACCGCCCGGATGGCGGGCGCGCTCTGGCTCGCCGTCATCGTCGTCAGCTCCATCGCTGTCGCTGGACCCACCATCGTCGTAGGCGACGCGGCAACCACAGCGCGCAATATCCTCGCGTCCGAGCTCGCCTTCCGCTTTGGCGTGGTCAACGAGTTCATCGGCGGAGCTTGTTACGTCGGCGTCACCGTTCTCCTCTACCACCTGCTGAAGCCGGTTAGCAGAAATCTCGCTTCCTTCGCTGCCGCCTGTGGAATCATTGGCATTACGGTCGGAGCGGGGCTCACCGTGCGCGATCTGGGCCTCGTCGCGATCCTCAAATCCGCCCAGGCCGCGCCGGGCGCCGACGCCGCTCAGATGGAGGCAGTCGCGCGCTCGTCGATCATGGCATTCGGGCTCGGGTTCAAAGTCTCGATGGTGTACTTCGGCCTGCAGTGCGCCACCGTCGGTTATTTGATCGTCCGCTCGGGTTTCATACCGAAGATCGTTGGAATCCTGCTCGGCGTCGGCGGATCGTTCTACGTCATCAGCTCGCTCACTTATCTCCTCTCGCCCGCGCTCGGCAGCATGCTGTCGCCGGTCGTCATCCCCGTCGCATTCCTCGGCGAAGGTTGCACGACCCTGTGGCTGCTGTTCAAAGGAGTCAACGTCGAGAAGTGGAGACAGCGCGCCGGCACGACGAAGCTCGGACTGGCGGCAGCATGACGCGCAATACCAGCGCACGCATCGCCGGCGTCGCGTATCTGCTCTACATCGGCGTCGCGTTTCCATCAATGGTGATGTTCGGCAAAGTGACCGCGGGAGCCGACATACCGGCGCGGCTGGCGAGCGTCGCGCGCCACGTCAGTGATCTGCGCCTGATGCTGATTCTCGATCTGGTCAGCGTTTTCTGCGCGCTAACCCTCGCGGTGACGCTCTGGGGAATCACGCGCGACGAGGACAACGAGCTGGCGATGTTTGGTCTCGTTTGCCGCACTGGCGAAGGAATCGTCGGCGGCGCCCTAATCGGCACCAACGGACTGCTGTGGCTGGCGACGGCGAGCGGGGCCGGCGCGCCAGATACTGCTACCGCAACGACGATCGGCACGCTACTGCTCAAGATCGGAGGGTGGCAAACTAGCTCCGCCGGAATTTTGTTCGCGGTTGGCAGCACAGCGTTCTGCTACCTGCTCCTCCGCGGCCGGATGATTCCAGCAGTCCTCGCATGGATCGGTCTCGTCGGCTCGGCAATCGTTGCTGTCGGTCAGCCGCTGGAGGCAGTTAGCATTCTGCGCGGTTCACCTGCACAATTGATGTGGATTCCGATCGCCGTCTTCGAGATAACCGTGGCGGTCTGGTTCATCATCAAAGGTGTCGCGCCAAGACGCCAAGCGATCGCATAGGAGGCAGCAATGGTATCGCCGCCGGGGTATCGATTCGCCGAAGCCAGCTACACAGCAAGTGTCGCGACCGATCAAGCCACTCTTCCAGTCAGCGAGCGTGTTCTCACGCTCGATGTCCTGCGCGGGATCGCTGTCGGCGGGATTCTCCTCGCCAACGTCATCGTCTTCTTCGGCCTGACCTTCCTGTCGCGAGATCAGGTGGCCGCGCTCGCGACCACAACGGCCGATCAAGCTGCACTCTGGTTCGAGCACGTGTTCATCGACCAGAAGTTCTATTCGATATTCTCTCTGTTGTTCGGTATCGGTTTCGGAATTCAGCTGTCGCGCGGTGGCGATGGAGCGCTGCCAAGGTTCAAGCGACGGCTGCGGATACTGTTGGCGATCGGGGCCATTCATGCCTTTTTCATTTGGGCGGGCGACATCCTCATGCTTTACGCCCTGCTTGGCTTCACGCTGCCGTGGTTTGCGCGAAAGTCGGATCGCGATCTGATCAAGTGGACAGTGATGCTGCTCGCGACACCAACGGTGCTCTATGCATTGGTGCTGGCGCTGTGGATGGCAACAGCCCAGCGCGCCGGATCACCAAACGCGGGCCTGCCCGCGCCGATGCTTCATTTTTTTGAGGCAATCGGTAGCGGTGGGTTTAAGGACGCGTTCGTCGGCAATCTGGTTTTCCTGACGGGCCGCTGGGCCGATCTGTTTGCGACAGTTCGCTTCCCGAAAGTGCTCGGCATGTTCGTGCTCGGGCTGTGGACCGTTCGTACCGGACTCATATCGTCGCTGGAAAGCCATCGTCCACTGCTCGCAAAGTGGGCGATTCTGGGATGGAGCATTGGCTTGCCGACTAACATCGCGGCGGCCTGGATATTCAGTCGCTGGTATTATCTCCCGCCCAACGGTGGCGGCTTCATCGGAACCGCATTGCAGGGGATCGGGGTTCCGATGCTGGCGATCGGCTACGCAACCACGGTTGCGCTGCTCGTCATCGGTGGCCGTCGCTGGATCACGGTCTTTGCGCCCGTTGGTCGGATGGCGCTGACGAACTATCTGATGCATTCGTTGGTCTGCATCACTTTGTCTTACGGATTCGGTTTCGGCCTGTGGTGGCGCACGAGTCCAGCGACAGCGATGGCGATCGCAATCGCGATTATCGCAGTGCAGATCCCGCTCAGCGCACTATGGCTGTCGCGTTTCCGTTATGGACCCGTCGAATGGATCTGGCGGCGACTGACGTACCGCCGGCAAATCGCGATGAGGTTGGACCCGGCCGCTCTATGACTTAGGCGACTCGACGACCACCGGCCGCTTACCCGGGCCTGGCTTGCCACCGGCGGGGGCTGCTGCCTTGGTATCGTCGCGGCCTTCGTCAGCCTTTTTCTCCTCGCCAATTTCGGCGAGTGATTCCGGTTTGATCCACCCTTGCTCGACCGCGTGTCGCGCGGCGTCGAGGGTGTGCTCGGCGAGCATCAGCACCGACCCTGCAGCGAGAACTTCCGCCGCCAGCTTCTTCACGCTCGTCGAGCGTTCGGCGCTGCCGCTGGTGACGTCGCGGATGTAAATCGCCTTGACGCGATTTGGAAATTCACCGACTACCTGCCGATAAATCTCCGGATCGTGCTGGCTCGAGTCACCGATCAGAATGAAGTCGAGCTCCGGATGCAATTTCATTAGGTCGCGGATCGGTCCGATCTTGTGCATCAGATGCCGGCTAGACGACAAAAGCCCCCAGCCGATGTCCCAGTCACGCAAGAGCAGCGGACCGCGCGGAATCTTCTGCAGCTCCATGAATTCGGTGATGACATCGAAGATGTTCCACGGGCTGCTCGACACGTAGTAGATCGGATTCTTCTCGTCGCCGCTCGCGCCATCTCTTAGCGCGCGGTAAAAAGCCGCCACTCCGGGAAATGGCAGTCGCGTTCGCGCGTTGCCGAGCATCACGGTGCGCGCTGCCTGCAGAAAGTTCGAGACGCGAGACTGGATGACAGTGTCATCGATGTCGCTGATAACGCCGAATCGGGCCATTTTGGCGGGGACGAGAACGTCGCCTTTCCCATCGGCAGTGGCATGGTCAGGACGCACCGGGGCCACGAGACAAACCCTGTAGCCATTCCATTCATCATCGCTGCTCAGAGGCTCTGTCAGATCGATCCAGCCGCTGAAAAATCCTTCGTCGTCTGCCGTCATGTCGACAGTCGTCTTTGCGTACTCGACGCGTACGCGCGCGAACGGAATCGGATCGGCTTCGGCGCGGCGGTAGGTGTTGAGAAGATTCCTGAATGCAGAATCGGAATCGGTGCTGGTGCTGACGTTGCGCACTTCGAGCACTCGGCCGTGCACGTGGGCGCGTAATGAGTTTCCGTAGCCGTAGTACGTGAGGATCTCGATCGGATCCTTGCGCAGCAGCGACCGTACAGCCCGCGCCGCTCGCTTGATATATCTCAGCACGCCACGAGATCAGGTCGATGCGGATTGCGATTCCTCGCTCGACGATTTCGCTCCGCCTGAACGAGCCTTCTCGATGCGCGCCTGGATGCGCTTGTCATCCATCTTCTCGGGCCAGCCTGCAAAGGCCGGCGTGGCGCCTTTCCATTCGAGCTGTTCTATATCTGAGAACAGCGGAGCATCGGTGCGCAACGTCGCCAGATTCTTGAACAACAGCGCGTTGTCTCGATTGTCGCCGAGCACGCTGTCTGGGAATGATTCGATCGGTCCGTATTTATTGAGCAGCGACGCGGCGGTGCTGGCGCCGATGCCACGGATTCCTGGATAGCCATCCTGTGCGTCGCCGACGAGTGCGAGATAATCGGCGACCAGCTCCGGCGGGACACCGAACTTGGCGCGCACTCCTTCCGCGTTCCTGATCTGCATTCCTTTGCGGATGATCTGCACCACTCGATCATCTCGCACACACTGTGCGAGATCCTTGTCGTTCGCCCAGATGCAGACTTTCTCGACGCGTTCGTCTTCTGATGCGAGACGCGCTGCCGACGCGAGACCATCGTCTGCTTCGAGCTCCACCATCGGCCAGACCGCGACGCCCATCGCTGCCAGCCCATCCTCGAGGGGCTGGAACTGCTTCCAAAGATTGGGCTCGATCCCCTCGCCGGTTTTGTAATCGGGCCACAGATCGTTGCGGAACGACTCGATGACATGATCGGTCGCGACGCCAACATGCGTCGCTCCCGTCTCGATCATCTCGAGCACCGAGTGCAGCACGCCCGCGACAGCGCCGTACGGTTTGTCCTTCCCCTTGTTCCAGCTCCGCTGCCCGTAGAAATGGCGGAACAGCTCGTACGTCCCATCGATCAGATGAACAATCATGCCTGAAATATCGCGATGATCTCGTTAACGCGACGACGACGCGCAGAACTGCCCGACCCGTCATTTATCGTCGCAAAAACAAATTGGCTTTTCGGTATGCCTCTTGAACTCTGAGCTATGCTAACCCTGCAAGCTCATCAGGAGGACCAATGCGAAAAACTTTACTACCACACTGGCGGCGAACGATATGGGGCGCGGCCATCGCAGTCATCGCGACTTCGACCGCGGCCGTCGCGCAATCACGCGTGCTACCGGCGGGCACCGTGATTTTTGTTCGTACCACCGCGCCACTGCAATCGGCCAACGCGAAAACAGGCCAGTACATTAACGCCAACGTCGAAGAAAGTATCGGCGTAGATGAATACACCGTCATTCCCAGCGGCAGCACCATCCGCGGTCTCGTCACGATGGTAACTCCAGCGAATCGGCAGCAGTCAGGCGTGATCGACCTCGTCTTCGATCGGCTCACTCTTCCCAACGGATCGAGCTACGCGATTCGTGGCAAGCTGACCAGCACAGATTCGGCCGAGCGCCGTCAAATCAACAGCGACCCGAACGGTCACGTCGTGTTGGTTGGCGGACGCGGTGGTGTCGGTGCAGCAATCGCGGCGGCCGGATCATCTCAGAATTCGAACAACATCTTCGCCGCGCTCGGCAACCTTCTGTCCGAAGGGCGCGACGTGAACGTGCCGAGTGGGACGCAGCTCGCCGTCGAGCTCGAGAACCCAGTGACGCTGAGAGGGGGCTCGAGGATGACCGGCGTCGCAGCGGGAACGATCTACACCGCGGCCGAGCGCGTATCGGCGGCACAGCGCGCGTTGGCGCAGCAGGGTTATTTCCGCGGCACCATCAACGGCCAGCTCGACGATGCAACGCGCAACGCGTTGTTTCAGTACCAGGTCGATCGTGGACTGAACGCCACCGGTAATCTCGATGGCCGCACCGCGCGCGCCCTGGGAATAAATCTGGGCGGCGGCGTCAACGGAACGTTGTCAGGCGCAGTGCTCTCGGCTGCACAGGCAGCGACGGTTCGGCGCGATGCGCAAAATTTCGTGGCCAGAGTGCGTAGCGAGCTGTCGACCAGCGGTCTTGGCCGGCTCAACTCTTCACGTGCGTACTCGCAGGGCGACGTCGATCTGTGGTTCGCGGCTTCAGCATTCGCGGACAATGCCGGTATTTACGAGCAGATCGTGAACAACGGCAGTAATTCGGACGCGGCTGTTCTCGCTGGCAGATCATTGGCGGACGCCGCACGGCGCGTCGATTCAGCGATTCAGAACGCCCGGCAGTCGACTACACTGCAGAACGCGTGGTACAATCTGCGTCAACAAATCAGCACGCTAAGCAACGCTTCAATGTAGCAGAGACAGCGAGAGGCGCGTGGAGCCACTCCACGCGCTTTCTCCGCTCTGTCAGTCGCTGGTCATGATGAACAGCGGGGCGCCATCGAACTCATAGATCGGGCGCAGTCGATCGACGTTGTAGTACTTCTTGACGTCGACGACTTTCTTTTCCGACGTCACGCTCGTAATCGGCACGCTGTCGTAGAATCCCTTGTGCACGCTGACCAGGCGTCCATACTCCTTCTTGAGAATCAAGTCGAGCGCGAGATTGCCAAACGCCATCGGCACGATCGAGTCGAGCGCGTCAGGATCACCCGAGCGCACTAGATATCCGAGCCGCTGATTGACGACATCGATGCGCCGGCCGTTGTTGTATTTCGGCGAAAACTCCTTGAGCGCGGCGGCGACCTTGTCACCGATGCCGCCGAGCTTGCGATGGCCGAACATGTCGACTTCATCGCCCTCGAAGCTCATTCCTTCCTGTGACTTGAGACCCGCTCCCTCAGAAACGAGGACGACCGAGTACTTGCTCGGATTCCGGTTATGGTCATAGACCATTAGCTCAGTCAACGCTTCGACATCGGCAGCGTGCTCGGGAATCAGGCAACGATCGGCGGCGCCGGCCATCGTCGGCAGCAGCGCGGTGAAGCCGGCGTACCTGCCAAACACCTCGATGACGAGAAAGCGCTCGTGCGACCCAGCTGACGTGCGCAGGCGATGTGTCAGCTCGATGGTGCGCGTCACGCAGGTGCTGAAGCCGATGCAGTAATCTGTGCCGTAGACGTCGTTGTCCATCGTCTTCGGAATGGCGACGACGTGCATTCCCTCGTCATGCAGTCGCTTGCCGTAGCTCAGCGTATCATCGCCGCCAATCGGCACCAGAACGTCGACACCAATGTGCTCGAAATTCCGGAGCACATCTTTCGTGACGTCGTTGGTTTTCTGATCGTAGCCGGTCATGTGCTTTGGCACTCTCCCGAGCGGGAGATGACTTGGACGCGTACGAGACGTGTGGAGGAAAGTCCCACCGGTCCGGCCCGCGCGATTCACGATCGCTTCAGACAGCTCCTGCACATTGTCGGCGTTGTCGGCGCCCTTCTCGCGATTGTAGTCGACGATGCCGGCCCAGCCGCGTCTGAGTCCGACGACTCGATATCCTTCGCGCAGCGCGCGAATGGTGATTGCTCTGATCGCCGGGTTCAATCCGGGGACGTCACCGCCGCCGGTGAGGATCGCGATCGTTTTCTGATTGCTCGCCATGGGAGAAAAGCTAGCGCATTTTTGACGATGTCTCTATGAAAGTACTTTTGTTCGGCGCCACTGGAATGGTTGGTGACGGGGTTCTCCATGAGTGCCTGGGTGACCCCCGAGTCGAGAGCGTGCTGGCGGTCACAAGGTCAGCACTGTCGATCGCTCACCCGAAGCTGCGCGCGATCAGACGCAAGGACTTCTTTGATTACAGAGACCTGTCGCGTGAGCTGGAAGGGATTGACGCCTGCTTTTTCTGCCTGGGTGTCTCGTCGATTGGGATGAAGGAAGCCGACTACTACCACCTCACCTACGATCTGACTCTTTCGGCGGCGTCGGCTTTGGCCGCTGCGCATCCCAATGCGACGTTCTGCTACGTCTCCGGCGAAGGCACGGATTCCAGCGAGCGCGGCCGTCGGATGTGGGCGCGCGTGAAGGGTAAAACCGAGAACGCGCTGCTCGCACTGCCACTAGACGCATACATGTTTCGCCCAGGCTTCATCCGCCCGCGTCCAGGCGGTCGGTCGAAAACGCTCTGGATTCGCCTCGCGTACGCAGTACTCGACCCGCTGTACCCAGTGCTGAGCAAGCTTGCACCGCGACACATGACGACGCTGGAGAACGTATCGCACGCAATGCTCGCGGTTGCCGATGTCGGCTATGAGAAACGCGTGCTGGAGAATTCAGACATCAATGCCGTTGGCAGCGCGGATCGCGCGAGGCAAGCGAAGTGAATCTTCCCTTGGTGCGCCGATCGCCGGTCATCCTTGTTCTCATCGTAGCTTTGGTGCTTGCTACATGCCGGACGCTGCAAAGGACGCGGTCTCCGCTCCACGCCGAGCTTCGCACAGATTCAACGGAAATAGGCGTTCATTTCGGTGGTGTAGCCTACATCGCCAAAATCGGTTTCGTGTTCGTGAATACTACCACCGGGCCGATCTCCCTCGCCGGCTGCGGCGGCCCGCCGATGCCGCAAGTCGAGAAGCTCGTAAATGGCAACTGGGTGGCGGCGTATTATCCGGTGTCCCTGATGTGTCGCACATACCCCGATTTTTCGTTGCCGAGCGGAGGGACATTCCGCAACCAGGTTGATTTTATGGCTGCCCCGCGCGGTGTGAATATGTCTCCGCAATTGGAGGTTGATTCAATCGACGGATTGTACCGCCTACACTGGATTTGGTCGGAAAGAAAAAAGGCAGGTGCGAAGGGGGCCCGCGAGGTAGAGGCAATCTCCAACCAGTTTCGCATGACGTTGCACTGATGCGCTCTCATTACCTGGCGTCGCTGACGGTGGTGATCGCGTTTAACACGGTGCGCGGTCAGACGCCGCCCCGCACGTACGTCAACCCGATCGACATCGACTACCGCTACAACTTCGAGCAGCACAACGAAGGCATCTCGTATCGCAGCGGCGCCGATCTTTCCAGCACATTGGGATCCTAAGCTTAGAATTCCACGTGGACAAGTTGTCGCG